>SESH01025665.1_pt1 | contig 97612 bp, 89 predicted proteins | sample 3171561 | NCBI WGS metagenome assembly SESH01 (sample SAMN10866947, study PRJNA518727) | freshwater metagenome | biome: subpolar coniferous forest; feature: holomictic lake; material: water; isolation source: holomictic Lake 442 2011 16.5 m and 2014 13 m | place: Canada: near Kenora, Ontario
CTTCGAACTTGAATGCGCGCCCTTAAAAAAGCTTTTTATCCACGAAAAACACGAAAAGGGTTAAGCAGGCAATCTGCGTAGCAGATGCTCGCAAATTCACGAAATGGGTTAAGCAGGTATATTGCGCTATGCGCAATAACTAACAAATAAATCAATATGTTAGTTTTGCTTTTCTTTTTTCTGAAAGGGTAAAAACTCGACAAAATATAACCACACAAATTTGTTCGTGTTTTTAGTGCCCTTCGTGGACAGTTGTTGTTTTTATAATGATTAAAAATATAAAGGAATTGTGCAATGCGAGTGTGTCCTTGTGGCAGTGGTCTGGATTTGGAGTCGTGCTGCGGGCCGATTATTGCGGGTGCGAATGCGCCCACGGCTGAGGCGCTGATGCGTTCGCGCTATTCGGCATTTGTGTTAGGTGAACTCGATCACATCGAGCGCACCCATGCGCCGGAGATAGGCGATGATTTTAACCGCGCAGAAGCCGAACGCACGGCCTCCGATGTTGAATGGCTGGGGCTGGCGGTCTTATCATCGAGCGAGACAGATGATGCGGGTGTCGTTGAATTTTCTATCCGCTTTCGTCGCGACGGGCAGGAATTCGGTCAATTTGAGCGGGCAAGTTTTAGGCGCGAGCAGGGGCGCTGGTTATATGTCAGCGGTCAGGTGGGCGCGAACCCGCCGCCGCGTCAGGTGGTTAAAATCGGGCGTAACGATCCGTGTCCGTGCGGATCGGGCAAAAAATACAAAAAGTGTTGCGGTGCTTAACTACCGCTATTTCCAATGATGGAATCGAGATTTAACTGCACCTCGTGTGGAAAATGCTGTGTCGGCTGGCTGCCTTTAACGCTGGAGGACGCCATAACGCACGCAGGGCGTTTTCCTTTGGCGTTCATCTGGTCGGTCGTGCCGCCCGGTACACGAAACCATGCTCTGGCAAAGCAGTTGGGCGTTACCTTAAAGTCAGGCAGACGCATGGCAGTCGTTATTATGCCGACAGCCTATATTCCCAGCACATTTTCGTGTCCTGAATTGAGTGCTGAGGGCTTGTGCCTGATTTATGACAGCAAACCTAGTCGCTGCAAAACGATGCCCTTTTATCCCTACCGCGAAGAGTCGGATCAGCGCACCATGCTGGTGCCGCGCAAAGACTGGCTTTGCGATATTACGCCAGCCGCACAGGTTGTCTATCGTGATGGGAAAATCCTTGCTCGTCAGGACTTTGAATTGGAGCGTCGTGCGTTGCTGGCGCAAAGCGACATCATGCGGCAGTATGCCGATTACATGTTCAAGTATTCGCCGTGGATAATTGACAGCCTTGTTGCGTTGAAGCCGGATGCGACGCTGCTAACCAGCCTGTCGTCCTTTTTAACCGCGATCAAACATTTGGATGCCAAAAGCATTGCGGCACAGCAACTACCTGTTTTTCTGGCGTTTGCAGATAAGACGAAGGGGATACCGGCGCTTGCCGACTATTACAAGCACTACGCGGGATGGGCCAAGGAAATGGACTATCTGGCAAAGCGCGCTGTGGCCCGTGCGGAATCGGCTAGCATCAAAATTGACTGAAGCTTATTTTTTGACTCTCGCATCTATCATCTCATGCAGTTCGCGCAAGTCGGTTTCGATGGTTGAGAGCTGATAAAAACTGCCGCCCACCTGTTTTGCCAGCTCCAGTTGCTCGATTGCACCCATGATGTTGCCTTGCCATGCGTAGCTGTAGGCCAGCGCCTGATGCTGTTCAAAAGGCCGGTTCATTTGATGGTAGCTGCGCGCCTGTAAATTGTAGAGCGTGGTATCACTAGGATGGCGTGCGATCTGCTCCATCAGCAGTTTGGCGGCGATTTCCGGCTGCTCGCTTTGCAGCAGCAATTCGGCGTAGTCGTAAATCAGCGCGCGATGCTGCGGGAATCTTTGCACCGCCACGCGATAAAAGTTGAGCGTATCGGGCGATTTGGCCGCCCGTTTGACTTGCCCCGCAAGCGTTTCGAGCATCGCGTTGTTTTGCGCTGCCGGCATTTTTTTAACCTGAGTCTGCAAGGTGGTCAGCTCTTCGCTTGCGCGCGCCGTTTCGCCCGCACGCAATAGCGCGCTGATCAGGCCGTATCGTTGCGCAATCGGGTTGCCGCGCTTGTGTGTGGTCAGGGCGTCTTCAAAATAGATCAGCGCATCGGCGTGCGTTTTTTGTGCGCCGATGAGTTTGGTGCGCACTAGCTGAAAGTCGAGACTGTCAGGCATCAAGCGATAAGGCTGCTTGTTCACCCGATTTTCGATGTCGGCTATCCGGTCGCTGGTAACAGGATGGGTGCGCAAATAGTTGGGGGCATTGCCTTCGAGCAGCCGGTTCGCGCGTTGCAGGCGCTCGAGAAATTCCGGCATGGCGTGGGTATTGAAATCGGCTTTTTGCAAGATTTCAAAGCCGACACGATCTGCCTCCTGTTCGTGGATGCGGGTAAAGTCGAGTTGCTTTTGTACGGCGCGCGCCTGCACACCTGCAATCGCGGCTTGCGATGCCTGACCGTTGTTGCGTGCGGCAAGAATCGCAACGGCAATCGCAGCCATCGAGGCGAGCGAGTCGCCCTGTTGAGCCGCGACCATGCGCGCCAGATGATGCTGGGTGACGTGGGCAATCTCATGGCCTAACACCGAGGCCAGTTCCGATTCGGTTTGTGTGGTGAGTAACAGGCCGGCATTGACGCCGATAAACCCGCCGGGCATGGCAAAGGCATTCACGCTGTAATCGTTCAGCGCGAAGAATTCAAAATCGAGTGAGGGTTCGCTGCTGAATTGGACGAGCTTGTAGCCTAACTGGTTGAGATAATCGCTGATTTCCGCATCGTTCAAATACTGTTTGCTGATGCGAATCTGCATCATGCTCTGCTGGCCGATCTGACGTTCCTGAATCGGGTTGAGCACGGTTTGCGAGATATCCCCCAATTCGGGCAGGCCGTCAGCGATGGCGCCGGGCGGGAAACATAACAAGAAAATGAGCGTCAGTTTTTTCATAGCCGGTATCTTATCAGGATAGCGGAGTGCGGATCGTGGATTGAGTAAAATGCGGAGGAAGTGAATTTTCTCTGGCCTCCTTCTTAGATCCCGGGTTGTTATGGCGATTGCTGGACTTTACTGCAAAAATTGCGCAAAATCCGCGCCCGGACAAATGTAACTAAGGATGATAGACGTGGCTGATTTTAAAAATATAACCGTAGCTGAACTGGTGGAGATGTTGCAGCAGGGCGGGGTGAAATTGATCGATGTGCGCACGGATGCAGAAGTTGCGCGTGGCAAAATTCCTCAGGGCGATGTGCTACCCCTGCACTTGTTGCCCTTGCGTATGAGCGAGCTCGATAAGTCGGCGACCACGGTGTTTTATTGTCAGATGGGCGGGCGCTCTGCACAGGCTGCGGCGTTCGCTGTTGGTAACGGTTTTGCCGATGTATATAACCTGCAAGGCGGCATCACCGCATGGGCGCATGCCGGTCAGCCACTCGCATGACGATGTTTGATGTCGAATTGGACGCGCGCAGGTTAGTCTGTCCGCTGCCGATATTGCGCACTAAAAAATCGCTGTCCGCGATGAGCAGCGGGCAGGTGTTAAGGATACTTGCGACCGACAAGGAGACGCCGAAAGATTTTGAAGTGTTCTGCCGGCAGACCGGAAACGAGTTGCTGAGCTCGGAAGAACAAGACGGCGAATACTGTTTTTATCTGCGTCGTCGTTAATCACTTAGGGACGTTGCGCACTTGAAAAAACAGTTGTGCGCAGTCATTTGCTGCGGTGCTTATTGCGTTCCGCCACATTCCCCTGAGCGCCGCCGAGTAGCGCAGTCGGGTCAGGGGATGTCGGCGAGGACTGTCTGAGCGCAGCGAGTTCCGCAGCCGCCTGACTTGACGAGCAACACAGGGAACGCCGAAGGCGCGGCAAACCGGGGGCGATCTCTTTCGCTTACCTTTCTGGGCAAGATCAGAAAGGTGAGCAGCTGCCGGTCTGCCACCGGCGGTTTTGCACTGCAAAGACCATCTTTCTGTGAACAACTCCATCTGCGTGATGATGGTGCGTAACATCAGTTAGTTAGGGACCTACGGTGACCTTTTGAACCGGGCTAAAATCGCCATTCGGCTCGCTTTTATCCCACCAGCGCAGGCGGTATTCGCGAATTTCCGGTACATTCGGTTGGAGCAAAGGGCGCTCGTCGTACCAGGGTTTCACCGTCGTCACAGCCAAGAACTCCCAGTTGCCGTCATTGCGGCGGCCTTCTATCCAAATGCCGTCATGTCCGTGTTTTTTAAACATGAGCTTGACGCGATCTCCATTGCTGCCCCTGTCTTGCGAAAAAACAAATTCGACAAACAGATGAACCGTGCCATCTTTGCTGCTGACGATGCCCAGATCCTGACCGATTGATTCGCCATAAGCGCTGCTGAGTTTGATGAGTTGAATAAAATTAGCGAGGCGCCTGAGTACTCCGGGCATGCGCACAGCGGGCAGCTGACTAAAAACGGGTGCTGCCGGAGGAGGGCAGAGTTCGGTGCCTGAGCCGTTTGCAATCAGGTTTTTGTAGGCTGTAGACTCAAGAGAATAATGGTGTATTGCAGGATTCTGGTGCTGTAATACCCACAAGTAAAATTGAACATCGGAAGTAATGCCGGAGACCTGATCGGCCGGTAGCTTCAGCGTGCTGCTGTGTGAGGGTAACTTGTTGATAAAGTTGCTAAGCCATTTAATTTCTTTAGCCTCAATCTTTGGATAGTAGGGTTGGTGTGACACGACCGTCTCCTGTTTGTTGTCAAGGACTGCACGGTAAAACAAAAAAATAGGACTGGGGAGTATAAAAATTTTACACTTGCACGAAACATCAAGATTCGCATGGCGCCTGATGATGTTTTTCAGATGATTGGGTCCGGGGCAAATCATTCAGCGATTCGGTGAAAAGCCGCCGTGCTGAAAATGCCCTTGTCAGATCATTTTTTGCCTGCGTTCGTTCGGAGTACGCAGGTAGCGCGGCTCTGTTGATGGGGGCTTTTTCTTTTTTGCCTTGGTTTATGTGCTCTGCGCCTTTATTCATCCTCTCTGTGCCTCAGCGCTTATGGGCTATGCCTCGAATTCGCGATTCTGTCCTCCAGTTTTTATTTCATACAAGGCACAGAGTGAGAAAGTCGAGGCTCGCAGCAGACGAAGCCGGGCACAGAAGGGCTGAGGCCGGGCCAAATGCGAGTGAATTTAGGCACAAAACAACCATTGCCCGCTGCGACGAACCTCACGCGAGGCCAAACAAGGCTGATGGCCTGATTATTACGTTTCTATGCCCCGGTATCGCTTCACTCTATCGCACAGATATTTGAGGTTGATGCCTTCTTCGGCAGATTAACGATGGCTTTTTGTTCAGGGAATTTCAAAGAATGTATGGCTGCAAACGAGACAGAACAGATCGTCACGGTGTGGCAACTGAACGTCCGGTGCACTGCTGACAGCAGGCCGTCAAATCAAGAAGCAAACCGAGATTGAATGCCTGTTGATAACCCTAATTCGGCTAAGCGACTTACTTTCCAGTGAGTCGTGTTTCAATCAATCGGACAGCAGCATCAGTACCGTTTTCTTTGGACATTATTGCCCCAATTTCCTTGGCTCGTTTACTCATTTCCGGACTCGCTAAAACTTGTTTGATAGACTTTGCTAGCTTGTGTGGCGTCAAACCTTTTCTTGTATGAGTTCGTCCTGCCACACCAAGTCTTTCGAGTTCTGCTCCCCAGAAAAACTGGTCTGCCATATGGGCAACCACGACAGAGGGTCGGCCTGCACGAATGCTTGATTGAGTTGTTCCCGCCCCTCCGTGATGTATGATTAAAGAACACTTTGGAAAAATCTTCTTATATGGTGCACGTTTTACTTTGAAAATTTTGTCATCAGTCTTGAATACTGACAGGTCATCATAAGGCAACTGAAAGATAGCTCGCACCCCGACTTTTCTTACTGTCTCTATCCAAATATCCAAAGCCTCCTTAATGTAATTGAGGTCGTGAAGCATCATACTTCCAAACGTAAAATAGACGGGAGGCTCACCAGCAGCAATGAACTCTTCCAAATCCTTTGGAAGCTCTTCTATTGAATGATCCTCTGGTGGGTTTAAGAATCCGCAAACGTCGTGTTTTGAACCCCAGTCTTTGGGAGTATGGCAAATAGTTGGGCTTACAATTACAAGATTCAGTGTTTTTGAAGCCCATGTTTGTGTCATCACGTCACTGTCAGGAGTTAGACCTTCTCTTTTACGAAGCGCATTAACCCGGGGCAAAAATATACGGTTTACCATTGAGCGAACTAGCTTCCATCCCAGAGGGTAAAACCATTTGCCAATGTCTGGAAGACCAGGCGGAGATATTTCAGATGAAGGAAGGCAGTTATGGAATACGTTAATTGTTGCGATTGGAGTCCCTGACTTTTCAGCAGCGACTCGGAGTGGGTACAAAAAGAAGTGTCCAACAACAGCATCATTTGTAGCGCATAGGTTTTTTGCAGCAACAAACATAGCTTCCATAGCGGGGTCAAAACCGTACTTTAGAACCAACTCAGATTGCCTAATGGGATTGCCGACTTCGATTATTTTCCGCCATACTTTCTCAAATTCCTCAGCAGAAGGACTATCTGGATTTCTAACTTCAACTAGGTGAAATCCAAACTTTTTTGCCTGACCTGAATAATCTCTGCCAATATTGTCAGTCACGACTAAGGTTACTTCATGACCTGCACGTACTAGTCCGCCAGCCAAAGTTATGAACGGCTGAACGTCTCCTTCACTCCCCCAAGTTTGCAAACCGATTTTCAAAACTTAATGACCCCGCCACATAATTTTAATCAATGACAATTAGTTGGATTGAAATAGTCCAGTTTTGGCCGACTGCTGCCTGAGATGCATTCTAGTCGCTAACGGCAGCTGTACTATAGCAACCAGGCTATCAAGTTTCGCCCCATGACACTCGGCTAATGGCACATTCTGACATATCACGACGGTCGGGTTTAGTGAATTTTACGCTTGGGTCAATATCAACTTGTTCTTGACGGACAGGCGGCGAATTTGATTCGCCGCCTGTTTTAAGTTAACCCAGCTTGGCGCGTTGTGCTTGCAGTTGTACTAGTGTGTCACCAAAGTCACTCATGCGCTTTTTCTCCTGCTCAACAACGGCAGCAGGCGCGCGATCCACAAAGCTAGGATTGCCAAGCTTTGCTTCCGTTTTGGCAACTTCATTTGTCAAGCGGGCGATTTCCTTGTCCAGTCGCTCGCGCTCGGCTGCCACGTCGATCTCGACTTTGAGCATCAGTTTGTAGCTGCCGACGATGGCAACGGCCGCATCGCCTTCAGGCAGTTCCGCCGCGACCTGCACTTCGCTGAGTTTTCCCAAGCTACAGATGTAAGGGGCCAGCACGGCGAGCGTGGCGGCATCTCCTGTGGCGATCAGCGGGACGCGGGCGGCAGGAGATAAATTCATCTCGCTGCGCAATCGTCGGCAGGCATTGACCATTTCCTGCAACAGCGTGATCCGGGCGATGGCATCGTTGTCTATCCTGGTTAAATCCGCTTTAGGATAGGCTTGCAGCATGATGCTCTCGCCACTCATCCCCGCCATCGGCGCGACGGATTGCCACAACTCTTCAGTGATAAACGGGATAATCGGGTGCGCCATACGCAGGATGGTTTCGAGCACACGCACCAGATTCCGGCGTGTTGCGCGTTGCTGAGCCTCGTTGCCATTGGCAATTTGCACCTTCGCCAGTTCCACATACCAGTCGCAGTAGGTATTCCATACCAGCTCGTATACGCAGCGGGCGGCCATGTCGAAACGGTAAGCGGCAAAATGCTGTGCCATTTCGGCTTCGGCCTGTTGCAGGAGACTTATCACCCACTGATCCGCTGCGGAATATTCTAGCGGCAATGACTCGTCCAGTCCGACGTCATGCCCTTCACAGTTCATCAACACGAAGCGCGTGGCGTTCCACAGCTTGTTGCAGAAGTTGCGATAGCCTTCGCAGCGCTGCATGTCGAATTTAATGTCGCGCCCCGGGGAGGCGAGCGATGCAAATGTAAAACGCAGCGCATCGGTGCCGAACGCCGGAATGCCATTCGGGAATTCCTTTTTGGTGCGTTTCTCGATTTGCTCCGCCTGCTTGGGGTTCATCAGGCCGGTGGTACGCTTCTTGATCAGATCTTCCAGCGCAATGCCGTCGATCAGGTCGATCGGGTCGAGCACGTTGCCCTTGGATTTGGACATTTTCTGTCCTTCCGAGTCGCGGATCAGACCGTGCACGTACACGTCCTTGAACGGGATGCGGCCGGTGATGTGTTTTGTCATCATCACCATGCGCGCCACCCAGAAGAAGATGATGTCGAAACCGGTGACCAGCACGGTGGACGGCAGGTAGCGCTTGACGAATTCGTTTTGGGCGTCGAAAGGCTGGCCCTCTTTCCAGTCCAGCGTCGAGAACGGCCAAAGTGCGGAGGAGAACCAGGTATCCAGCACATCGTTGTCGCGGTCAAGTTGGCCGGCATAGCCGGCGTTATCGGCCAGATGGCGCGCCTCGGCTTCAGTGCGGGCGACGAACACCTCGCCGTTGACGCCGTACCATGCCGGAATCTGATGACCCCACCACAGTTGGCGCGAGATGCACCAGTCCTGAATGTTGTTGAGCCACTGGTTGTAGGTGTTCACCCAGTTTTCCGGATGGAACTTGATTTCGCCGGAGGACACGCATTCGAGTGCCTGTTCGGTAATGCTTTTTCCTTCAGGGCCCGCCTTGCTCATCGCGACGAACCACTGGTCGGTGAGCATAGGCTCAATCACCACGCCGGTACGATCGCCTCTGGGCACTTTGAGTTTATGCTTTTCGGCCTTGTCGAATACGCCGGCCGCCTCCAAATCTGCGCAGATGAGTTTGCGCGCGTCGAAGCGGTCGAGGCCGCGATAGACCAGTGGCGCCTCGTCATTGATTTTGGCATCCAGCGTCAGGATGCAGATCGGTGCGAGTTTGTGGCGTAGTCCTACCGCATAGTCGTTAAAGTCGTGCGCCGGTGTGACTTTCACGCAACCGGTGCCGAATTCACGGTCCACATAATCGTCCGCAATGACCGGAATCAGGCGGTCGCACAGCGGCAGGCGCACCATCTTGCCGATCAGATGCTGATAACGTTCATCTTCCGGATGGATCATCACCGCGACGTCGCCCAGCAGCGTTTCGGGGCGGGTGGTGGCGACCGTCAGATGGGTCAGCCCGTGCAGGGTGTCCACTTCTGCCAGCGGGTAACGGATGTGGTACATGAAGCCGTCTTCCTCTTCCTGTACGACTTCCAGATCCGATACGGCGGTGTGCAGTTTCGGGTCCCAATTGACCAGGCGCTTGCCGCGATAGATCAGGCCTTCGTTGAACAGGCGCACGAAAGTTTCGGTGACCGACTGCGACAGGCCCTCATCCATCGTGAAGCGCTCGCGCTGCCAGTCAGGGGAGGTGCCCAGACGGCGCATCTGGCGCGTGATGGTATCGCCCGAGAATTTTTTCCACTCCCATACTTTTTCGATGAACGCTTCGCGGCCTAAATCATGGCGCGAAATGCCTTGTGCATCGAGCTGGCGTTCGACGACGATTTGCGTTGCGATACCCGCGTGATCGGTGCCCGGTTGCCAGAGGGTGTTGTCGCCGCGCATACGGTGATAGCGGGTCAACGTGTCCATCAGGGTCTGATTGAAACCGTGCCCCATGTGCAGGGTGCCTGTCACATTGGGTGGGGGCAGCTGGATGCAGAAGGATTCCGTTTTGGCAGGGTCGGTGCCCGCGTTGAAATAGCCTGATTCCTCCCATTTGGGATACCAGCGCGCTTCGATTTCTTTGGGTTCAAAACTTTTGGTCAATTCCATGGCAATACCTTGATGGCGAACAGTTGGATTACAGCTTTTATGAAGGGGAGAATTATACAGGTAGTAGCAAGTGGTGAGTGGTGAGTAAAACCAAGTGGCTACTTCCCACTTCCCACTTCCCACTTGCTACTTGCTACTTGTTGCTTTCGTCTGGTTTTGATAGCGCCTCGCGCAGCAGTTTGGGCAGCTCGGCCTTGAATTCGCTCACAGCCAGATCAACGGCCAGTCGTTGCAACTCTTCCAGGCGGCTGTTGAGTTTGCCGGCAAACACGGTTTCTAAGTGTGTTTCGAGTTGCCCCAGCAGATGAGACATCTCCTCCGCGTTTAATGCGCGCGGCGGGGCGGGTTTGTCCTGCACCAGATCAGGTTGCGGATCTTCATCGGGATCAACGATGATCTCAAACAGGATAGGCAGGTCATCGGGTGAGGTATCCGCCACCTCGGTCAGCAGCGGGAGTTCCAAATCGGAGTTGGTCATGACGGGCTCGCCTTCGCAAGGTCAAAATGTCGCATTTCGTAGCCGCGATCGCGGTAAAACTTGAAGCGTTCGCGACCTCTGCGGCTGTCGTCTTCATCGGTACCGATAATTTCGATGACGCGTTCGAAGCGGCTGAAAAACGGTGTGCATTCGTTGTGCAGGCTGATCAGCATGTCGTGGTGCGGGAAATTCTCTTCGCCCAGACTTAGATAGACCGGTGCACTGTTAGGCGAAGATGCATCGCAGTGCGGGATAAACGCGGTGTCGGGGTATTGCCACAGCAGCTTATCGAGCATCTCGCAGCTTACCGCATCAGGCAGGCTGATGACGGTGCGCAGGCCGTGTTGCATGGCCTTGTGGCTCAACTGGCAGGCGGTGCGCAGCTTGTCAGATGAGCCGGTGTAAAAATCGACCTTGGTCATCGTGTCGTCATGCGCCTTTAGCGTTCGCGCGATTGATCAAATACCGTGCAAGCAGCGGTACAGGGCGGCCGGTCGATCCCTTGTCTTTGCCGGATTTCCAGGCCGTGCCGGCGATATCCAGATGTGCCCAGCGATAGTCCTTGGTGAAACGCGACAGGAAACAGGCGGCCGTCACACTACCTGCCGCCCGCCCGCCGATGTTCTGCATGTCGGCAAAATTGCTGTCCAGTTGCGACTGGTACTCGTCCCACAAAGGCATGTGCCATGCCTTGTCGTTCGCGTATTCGCCCGCATCCGCCAGTTCTTTGGCCAGTCCATCCTGATTGCTGAACAGGCCACTTGCCACGCCGCCCAGCGCAATCACGCAGGCACCGGTGAGTGTTGCGATATCGATTACCGTATCCGGCTCGAAGCGCGCGGCATAGGTCAGCGCATCGCACAGGATCAAACGGCCTTCGGCATCGGTGTTGAGGATTTCGATGGTGAGGCCGGCCATGCTTTTCACGATGTCGCCCGGGCGGCTGGCAGCACCGTCCGGCATGTTTTCACTGCTCGGAATGACGGCGATGACGTTGAGATTAAGCGACATTTTGGCAATTGCCAGCATCGTGCCCAGCACGCTGGCCGCGCCGCACATATCGTATTTCATCTCGTCCATTTCGCCGCCGGGTTTGAGCGAAATGCCGCCCGAATCAAAAGTCAGGCCCTTGCCGACCAGCACCACGGGTTTTTGTTTTTTATCCGCGCCGCGATATTCCAGTGTGATCAGTTTTGCGGGCTCGCGGCTGCCGCGCGTGACGGACAGCAAGGAGTGCATGGCCAGTTTTTCCATATCCTTTTCGTCGAGTATGGTCACTTTGAGCTTGTGTTCGCTAGCGAGCGTCGTGGCCTGCTCCGCCAGATAGGTCGGGGTGCAGATATTGCCCGGCAGATTGCCCAGATCTTTGGCAAGTTTCATGCCGTGCGCGATGGCGCTGGCCTGCACAACCGCGGTTTGTGCGGCGTTGCCAGGTTTCTTTGCGCAGCCGAGCAGGATTTTGCGCAGCAGCGGTTTGTCGGCCGGTTTGCTCTTGAGCTGATCGCACTGATAGGCCGATTCGGCGGCGAGCAGGACGATCTGGTTGATTTTCCATGTCTCGTCGCGCGCGATGACAGCAAGGTCCGACAAATACAGCGCGGCGTCTTTGCAGATGGATTTTTGCAGCGCAGCGAAGGTCGCACGCAGCATGTCGAGAAAACGTTTTTCGTTGAATTCTTCGATCTTGCCTAAGCCTACCAGCAAGACGCGCTCGGCTGTGACGCCGGGCAGCGTGTGAAGCATTAGGGTGCTGCCCGACTTGCCCGTCATGTCGCCGCGCGCCACGAGCCGGCTGAGTTGATGATCGGCGGCTTTGTCGAAAATGTGTGCGGCAGGAGACAGTTGTCCGCCCTCAAAAACGCCTAAAACCACGCAAGCGCTGCGCTGATTTTCCGGACTGCTTTGTTTTATGCTAAATTCCATGTGTTGCCCCTATATTTTCAATCCGATGCCCGATTATCCGCAAACTGCCCGCATAAAGTCAAAGTTGTTTCGCCAGAAACAGTTTCAACGCGCCTTAGTGCTCGAGTTTGCCGGCAACGGTGTGCTGGTGTTTGCGATTTTGCTTGGCATCGTCGTGATTAGCCAGCTAATTCGTTTTTTGGGTGAAGCGGTCAGCGGCAAGCTGGCGGTCGACGGGGTGCTGGCGCTGCTGGGGTTTAGTGCACTCAATTATCTGCCTGTGCTGTTGTCGATGAGCCTGTTTATCTCTATTTTGCTGACGTTGTCGCGCTGTTATCGCGATAGCGAAATGGTTGTGTGGTTCTCTGCCGGCATAGGACTGACGCGCTGGATACGGCCGGTTGCGTTGTTCGCCGCGCCCGTGGTGACTGTGATCGCGCTGCTCAGCCTGGTGCTGTCGCCCTGGGCGATGAAAAGGGCGGATGATTTCAAGGCTCAACTGGAGAGTCGCGACGAGCTGGCGACACTGACGCCCGGGGTTTTTCGCGAATCTGGGCAATCGGATCGCGTGTATTTTGTTGAAACCGTTGATGTCGGAAACGGGCGAATAGGCAATATTTTTGTGCGCTCGGTGCAAAATTCCCAAATGGGTACGATGGTAGCGCGCGAAGGCTTGCAGCAAACCATGCCGAACGGGGATCGCTTCTTGGTGTTGCTCAATGGCACGCGTTACGAGGGGACGCCGGGTGAGCGCGATTACCGCATCGTGGAATTTGAGCGCTACGCGATGCGCATCGATAGTGCGGCGACTAAACAGATGGTGCTGAATGTGCGTACGCTGTCGACGCTCGAATTATGGCGTAATCCGACGACCTGGAATTTATCTGAATTGGAGTGGCGTTTAGGCTTGCCTATCAGTGCTGCGGTGCTTTCTTTGCTGGCGATTTCATTAAGCTATGTCAATCCGCGTGCCGGGCGCTCGTTTAATCTCGTGCTGGCGATGGTCTTGTATATGCTGTACAGCAATATGATCAGCGTGACGAATGCCTGGGTGGGGCAGGGCAAGTTAGCTCCCGGTATCGGGCTTTGGGGGATACACGGGCTGATGCTGCTGATCACCGCGCTATTTTTCTACCATCGTATTTCGCTGTTTTCCTGGCGCAGGGTGTTTAACAAATGAATCTTCTGACCCGCTATCTGGCACGGGAAATCTACGCCAGCATCGCACTGGTGTTTGCCGCGCTCATCATGCTATTTGCTTTCCTTGATTTTATCGGTCAGCTAGGCACCATGGGCTACGGTCAGTACAGTCTGGGTTATGTGGTGTTGTTCGTGCTGCTGACGATCCCGGGCCATGTGTATGAATTGTTTCCGGTGGCCGTTTTGATCGGTACCATCGTGGCGCTGGTGCAAATGGCGGCGCGCTCGGAATTGACGATTTACCGTGCATCGGGCGCCTCCACGCGGCAGATGCTGGGCGCGCTGTGTAAGATTGCGCTGCCGATGATCCTGCTGAGTTTTATTTGCGGTGAGTTGATTGCGCCACCCAGTGAGCGCATGGCGCAGAAGCTTCGCCTTAAAGCCTTAAATACCCAAGTGTCCTTGCAGGCATTTCGCTCAGGTGTGTGGGTCAAGGACGATGCCAGTTTTGTTAATGTCAGAAGTGTGCTGCCCGACACCAGTTTGTCGGATATTGATATTTATATCTTCGATAAATCCTTCCACATGACTTCCGTGCTCCGTGCGAAGCAGGCCAGTTATCAGGCGCCGGGGCTTTGGCAGTTGCAGGATGTGCTGGAAACAAATTTCGACGCGCGGGGTGTCAGCATGAAAGCCATGCCGGTGCGGGAATGGCAATCGGCGCTGACGCCCGGCATACTCAGTGTGATGCTGGTGGTGCCTGAGCAAATGTCGGCGCTGGATCTGTACAGATATGCCAGCCATTTGAAAGAAAACAAGCAACAAAGCGCGCGCTATGAAATCGCGATGTGGAATAAGCTGGTTTACCCGTTTGCGCTGCTGGTGATGATGGTGCTGGCGCTGCCGTTTGCATCGTATCAGCGGCGTGCAGGCGGTGTCAGTATTCTTGTTTTTATGGGGATCGTACTCGGGTTGGTGTTTCACTTTGCCGGACGACTGGTAGGCAGTCTGGGGTCGCTCAATGACTGGCAGCCCTTGTTTAGCGCCACTGCGATGACGGGCGTGTTTTTATTGATCGGCGCGTTTATGCTGTGGCGGGTCGAGCGGCGCTGATTGCATTTTTTAACGGGTGGCGCTACGGTTGTACGGCAGCGGGTGCAACACTGCTGGCCGGTAGTTGCAGTTTAATTGCCTGATTCTGTTTGACCATTTGTTTGATCTGCTCGCGTTTTTCAGCGGGAATCTGGCTAAACGCACGATATTTTTCGCGGGCCGCCTGACGCTGTGCCGGGGTCAGCTGCGCCCATGTCACTAGGCGATTCTGAAAGCGACGCTTCTCATCCATTTTGAGCTTGGGATAATGCTGCGCCAGTATGCGCAAATTGTGCTGTTGCTTTTCCGGCAGACTATTCCATTGCGGAGACAGCGGCGCCAGCGCTTCGCGCTCAGCGGGTGGCAGGGTGACCCAGGGCTCCGGTGCCGCGGCAGCGGTTTGTGCGAGCAGCGCATACGCAATGGCTGTCGCGATGATCAGCTTATTCATGCTGGTCAACAAAGACTTCGATAGGTAGATCATCGGTCAGTATTTCCATATCGAGGGGCATTGGCGTGTCTTGCCAGTATCCGATCGCGCCGATGAGAATGGCTGCCAGTATGATGGTGGTTGCGACCCACTGATGGGTTGAGTGCGGCATCAGGTGGTGCGCGCGATGGCCGATGGCGCTGAGCGAAAATACGGGCTCGGCCACACGTTGTTTCTCCAGCGCGACGGTGCGCGCCTCACGCAAGGCGGATAAAACGCTGTCATCCAGTTGATCGGTGCTGCTGTTGAGCAGTCGGATGATGTGCTGCTGATTGAGGTGAGGCGAATATTTTTTCATGGTAGTTCTACTCCTAATGCTTTGAGCGCAGTTGCCAGCGCGTGATTTGCTCTCGAGCAGTGTGTTTTAACGCTGCCTTCGGTGCAACCCATAGCGATTGCTGTCTCGGCTGTATCTAATCCTTCCCAGTAACGCAGCAGGAAAGCTTCGCGTTGACGAGCAGGAAGATTAATTAATGCATTTTCAATCAGCGCAATGGTCTGCTTTTGCCCGAATGCCGCATCGGGGATGGCAGGTGCGCTTTGATTGTCGCTGTCCTCTAGCACATCCAGCGGGTCAAATTCTTCTTCCTCGTGCTTAGCGCCGAAGGCGGAAAATAGGGTCGTCCATTTTGAACGGACCTGCTGGCGACGATAATAGTCGCGAATGGTATTTTGCAATATGCGATGAAACAGCAGCGGCAACTCCTCCACTGGCTTGTCGCCATATTTTTCAGCCAGCTTGACCATTGCGTCCTGAACAACGTCCAGTGCGGTGTGGCTGTCTTGCATCGCAAACACGGCGTGTTTGTATGCGCGACGTTCGATGCGGCTTAAAAATTGGCTTAATTCGACTTGAGTTGCCAGGGGGCTCTCCTTGCGTTTGAGTGCGAATATTAGCAAATTATGCGTTGTTCTGCCAAAAATCATGTGGATATACGCGGCAAATGGTTGACCAAAAGCCCACTTGCCATTATCTTACGCAGTTCTTTTGAATTAATCATAGGGTGTTTGTCATGGAAATGACCGGCGCGGAAATAACCATCCGTTGTTTGCAGGAAGAAGGGGTCGAATATTTATTCGGCTACCCGGGCGGTGCGGTGCTGCATATATACGACGCGCTTTTTCAGCAGGATAAAGTCAAGCACATCCTCGTGCGTCACGAACAGGCAGCCGTGCATGCGGCTGACGGCTATGCGCGCTCATCCGAAAAGGTCGGTGTGGCGCTGGTAACCTCTGGGCCCGGTTTGACCAATGCGGTCACCGGAATTGCGACCGCCTATATGGACTCCATTCCGATGGTGGTCATCAGCGGTCAGGTCCCCACCTACGCGATCGGTGAAGATGCGTTTCAGGAAGTGGATGCCGTTGGTATTACGCGTCCCTGCGTGAAGCATAATTTTCTGGTTAAGGATGTCAAAGACATCGCCTCGACCATCAAGAAGGCGTTCTATCTGGCCAAATCCGGTCGTCCGGGGCCGGTGCTGGTCGATATTCCTAAAGACGTTTCTGCGCACAAGACCGAGTTTGTGTATCCGGCCAACGTCAACATTCGCTCCTATCAGCCGCCGGGGCGTGGCGATAGCCAGCAGATCAGGCAGGCCGCGCAATTGTTGCTGGAGGCGAAGCGCCCGATGATCTATGCGGGCGGCGGGGTGGTGCTCTCGGGTGCCGCAGCGCAATTGACCGATCTGGTTCGCCTGCTGGGATTCCCTTGCACCAATACCCTGATGGGCTTGGGCGGCTATCCTGCTAACGATAAGCAATATGTCGGCATGCTGGGTATGCACGGCACCTATGAGGCCAACATGTCCATGCAGCATTGCGATGTGCTGGTGGCAATCGGCGCGCGTTTCGATGATCGCGTAATCGGCAATGTTGAACATTTCGCGCAAGTGCCGCGCAAGATCATTCATATCGACATCGATCCGTCTTCGATTGCCAAGCGCGTCAAGGTGGATGTGCCGATCGTGGGAGATTTGAAACTGGTGCTCGACGAATTGCTCAGCGTGTTGCGCAGCAGTCGTCAAAAGCCGGCTGCGGACGAGATGGCCGCCTGGTGGAGTCAAATTGAAGAATGGCGTGTGACAGGCGGCGGATTGCGTTACCGCAATTCGACGGAAATTATCAAGCCGCAATTCGTCATTGAAACGCTGCACAAACTGACCGGTGGAGATGCGTTTGTCACGTCCGACGTAGGTCAGCATCAAATGTGGGCGGCGCAATATTACAAATTCAATCACCCGCGTCGCTGGATTAACTCCGGGGGCTTAGGCACGATGGGCTTTGGCCTGCCGGCGGCAATGGGCGTGCAGTTGAAGCATCCGGGTGAGACGGTTGCCTGTGTGACGGGTGAAGGCAGTATCCAGATGAATATTCAGGAGCTCTCGACCTGTAAGCAATATCACTTGCCAATCAAGGTGTTGTCGCTGAATAACGGTTATCTGGGGATGGTGCGTCAGTGGCAGGAATTCTTCCACGGCAACCGTTTCTCGGAATCCTATATGGATGCGCTGCCGGATTTCGTGAAGGTTGCGGAAGCCTATGGCCATGTCGGTATCCGTATTGATAAACCTTGCGATGTTGAGCCTGCGATTATCGAAGCCTTGTCGCGCAAGAATGATCTGGTGTTCATGGACTTTAGAACCGACCCGACCGAAAATGTGTTCCCTATGGTTCCGGGCGGCAAGGGTTTGTCTGAAGTTGTTTTGTCGGAGGATTTATAATGCGCCATATTATTTCCTTGTTGATGGAAAACGAAGCGGGTGCGTTGTCGCGGGTGGCGGGTTTATTCTCCGCGCGCGGTTATAATATCGAGTCGCTGACTGTCGCGCCGACCGAAGATGCCAGTCTGTCGCGCATGACCATCGTCACCAGCGGTTCGGATGCGGTGATCGAGCAAATCAATAAGCAGCTCAATAAGTTGATCGACGTGGTGTCGGTGATGGATCTGAGCGAAGGCGAGCATATTGAACGCGAGTTGATGCTGATTAAACTGCGTGCTGAAGGCGATGATCGTGAAGAGTTAAAGCGTCTGACCGATATTTTTCGCGGCCGGATTCTGGACGTGTCGGATCATACCTACACCATTGAGCTGACGGGAAGTCGTGTCAAGCTGGACAGTTTTATTGATGCCATCGGGCGTGATCTGATACTGGAAACGGTTCGTACCGGTGCTTCCGGTATCGGGCGTGGCAATCGGATTTTGAGTTTGTAGAAGAGAAACAGTCGTTAGACGTAAGTTTTTAGTTGGCCGGGTCCGCTATGCGGTTTTAGATTAACTAACGACTAATGTCTGGCGACTACCAACTGATTTTTTTATTTATTGAAGAGGGCAACATGAAAGTTTTTTACGACAAAGATGCAGACCTGTCCCTGATTAAGGGTAAACAAGTAACTATCGTAGGTTATGGTTCACAAGGCCATGCGCACGCGCAAAATCTGCGTGATTCTGGTGTGAACGTCACCGTTGGTTTGCGCAAAAACGGCGCGTCATGGGCTAAAGCGGTTGCCGCCGGCCTGAACGTGGCTGAAGTCGCCGTCGCTGTGGCCGCTGCTGACGTTGTGATGATGCTGTTGCCGGATGAAACCATTCCTGAGGTTTACCACGCAGACGTCGCACCCAACATGAAGGCTGGCGCAGCGCTGGCTTTTGCGCATGGTTTCAACGTTCATTACAATCAAGTCGTTCCTCGTGCTGACATCGACGTTATCATGGTTGCGCCTAAGGGCCCTGGCCACACCGTGCGTTCCGAATACCTGAAAGGCGGCGGCGTTCCATCACTGATCGCTGTTTATCAAGATAAATCGGGCAAAGCACGCGACATCGCGTTGTCCTATGCGGCTGCAAACGGCGGCACTAAGGGTGGCGTTATCGAAACTAATTTCCGTGAAGAAACGGAAACTGACTTGTTCGGCGAGCAAGCCGTATTGTGTGGCGGTGCGGTTGAACTGGTTAAAGCCGGTTTCGAGACGCTGACTGAAGCCGGTTATGCCCCAGAAATGGCTTACTTCGAATGTCTGCATGAATTGAAGTTGATCGTGGACTTAATGTACGAAGGCGGTATCGCCAACATGAATTACTCGATCTCCAACAATGCAGAATACGGCGAATACGTCACGGGCAATCGCGTTATCGCTGACCAGGCACGTGCTGCGATGAAGGAATGCCTGACTAACATCCAGAACGGTAACTACGCTAAGCAATTCATTCTGGAAGGTCGCACCAACTATCCTGAAATGACGGCACGTCGCCGCCTGAATGCGGAACATCCAATCGAAGTTGTCGGTGCTCAATTGCGTGCGATGATGCCTTGGATCGGCAAAAATAAGCTGGTTGATCAGTCTAAGAACTAAAAATTAGTCAGTAGTCAGCGGGGAGTAGTCAGTGGAGAGCCTTTTCCACTTACTATTCCCCATTTTTTTTGCAGTGACCACTGACAACTGCCGAATCAATTGCAGGATCCTTATTATTTTCATCTTCAGTGAAGTCTTACGCTGGCAGTAAAGGCATAAAACAGGTAATCTTCTGCCATGGACCAATACACTACACGCAAGCCAATGAATTTACGCAGACGCGGCATTTATCTGTTGCCGAATTTGTTTACCACCGGTGCGCTGTTCGCAGGTTTTTACGCCATCGTACAATCGATGAACGGGAAATTCGAATATGCGGCCGTCGCTATTTTTGTCGCCATGGTGCTCGATGGATTAGATGGCCGGGTGGCCCGCATGACGCACACGCAGAGCGAGTTCGGCGCCCAATACGACAGCTTGTCCGATATGGTGTCCTTCGGTGTCGCACCCGCACTCGTGATGTACGAATGGGCCTTTAAAGGGCTCGGAAAATGGGGTTGGTTCGCCGCCTTTATCTACTGCGTTGCCACCGCTTTGCGCCTTGCACGTTTCAATACCAATATCGAGGTGGTTGATAAGAACTATTTTCAGGGCTTGCCCAGTCCCGCGGCCGCTGCTTTAGTGGCAGGTTTTGTCTGGGTGATGCTTGACTACGGTTATTCGGGCGAGACCTTGCGCTGGTATGCGGCAACCCTGACCGTGTTTGCAGGCTTGAGCATGGTGAGCAATCTGCCGTTTTACAGTTTTAAAACGATCAATATGCGCAAGAGCGTGCCGTTTTTAGTGGTGTTTCTTGCCGCGATGTTCTTTGTACTGATTTCAAGTGACCCGCCGCGCGTGCTATTCGCAATTTTTCTTTGCTATGCCTTGTCGGGATTTGTGATGTGGTTTGTGAAGCGGCGCAGCAAGCCGATTGCGTGAGCTGACAAAAATCGTTATATTTGCGACATGCATTTTTCGCGCCAAATATCTCAGCTTCATTCCACGTTCAGCCTGATGGCGGCATTGCTGCTGCGTGGCGCGCGCTAATCCTCCATCTATTATGTTTACGTATCAAGTGCGATAACCTCTGTGAGGTTACGCGGCTTAATCTATTTTTTTAGGAGTTTTGCATGGCCGATAAACTAATCATTTTCGATACCACCTTGCGCGATGGCGAGCAGAGCCCGGGTGCTGCGATGACCCGCGAGAAGAAAATTCGCATTGCGCGCCAATTGGAAAAACTCGGCGTGGATATTATTGAAGCCGGATTCGCCGCGGCAAGTCCTGGGGATTATGAAGCGGTTAAGGCCGTTGCTGAAACAGTCAGGGAATCAACGGTGTGTTCATTGGCGCGTGCCAGCGAGAACGATGTGCGACGCGCAGGGGAGGCCATACAGCCGGCCCGTTCGGGTCGCATACACACTTTTATCGCCACAAGCCCTATTCATATGCAGCATAAGTTGCGCATGGATGAAGATCAGGTGGTCGAGCGCGCGGTTCAGGCCGTCAAGTGGGCGCTCGAATATACCGACGATGTTGAGTTTTCCGCCGAAGATGCCGTGCGCTCAGACATGAATTTCCTGGTGCGCATATTCGATGAGGTCATTCGGGCCGGGGCTAAGACATTGAATGTGCCTGATACCGTGGGCTATTCGATTCCCGCGGCCTGGGGCGAACGCATTAAACAGTTGATCGCGCAGGTGCCTAATTCCGACAAGGTGATCTGGTCGACCCATTGCCATAACGATCTGGGGTTGGCGGTGGCGAATTCGCTGTCGGCGGTGATGAACGGCGCGCGTCAGGTCGAGTGTACGATCAATGGACTGGGCGAGCGTGCTGGTAATGCGTCGTTAGAGGAAGTCGTCATGGCGGTCAAAACTCGTCGTGATATCTTTAATCTCGACACGCGTATCGATACGACGCAGATCGTCACTGCATCCAAACTGGTGTCCAGCATTACCGGCTATCCGGTGCAGCCGAACAAGGCGATCGTCGGTGCGAATGCGTTTGCGCATGAGTCCGGGATTCATCAGGACGGCGTGTTAAAGCATCGGGAAACGTATGAGATCATGCGTGCAGAAGACGTCGGCTGGAATGCCAATAAGCTTACGCTCGGAAAACTCTCGGGGCGCAATGCGCTGCGTTCGCGTTTTACCGCTTTGCATATCGAATTCGCCTCGGAAGACGCATTTAACGCGGCTTTTGCCAGGTTTAAGGAGTTGGCTGACCGTAAGCATGAAATTTTCGACGAGGACTTGCAGGCGCTGGTCAGCGATGAAGCCATTGCGCAAGTTAACGAGCATTACCGGTTGGTGTCGTTGCGCGCCCATTGCGAAACGGGTATCTTGCCGGTGGCTAAAGTGGTGATCAGCATCGGTTCGGAGACGCGTGAGGCGGAAATGCACGGCGGTGGCCCTGTGGATGCAACTTTCAAGGCGATCGAGAAGATCGTGCATAGCGGCACTGAATTGCAACTGTATTCGGTCAATAACATCACCAGTGGTACCGATGCGCAGGGTGAGGTGACGGTGCGATTGGCTAAGGGTGGCCGGATTGTCAACGGGCAGGGTGCGGATACCGATATTGTGGTGGCATCCGCCAAGGCATACCTGAATGCGCTGAACAAGTTACACGGCAATTCGGAGCGCGCGCATCCGCAAGTTTGAACTAATCTCAAATTGCGTGTCTCATGAAGTGCCGCCTTGTGCGGCACTTCTTATTACCGGAGATTAACTTGAAAAAATTGTTGCTGGGTTCCACTGTATTGTTCGCCATGATGAACGCGGGTTGGGCGTGTACCTTAAAACCCAATACCAACTGTTATCAGGCTTCACTTTCTGGACAAAAAATTGAGCAGCTCGATTTGCATGGCATCCTGCTGGGAGGGGCTGATTTAACTAAGGCAAATTTGAGTAAGTCAAATTTATCGCAGGCTAATTTGATGAATGTCAAACTGATGGGCGCAACGCTGGTCGGGACGGATTTGAGTCATACAACGATGTTTTTCGCGAATCTGACCGGGGCCAATCTGACCGGGGCCAATTTTTCAAATGCTGGCCTTAAAGGGGTGAATTTTTCTGAGGCCAATCTGACAGATGTCAACTTCAGCGGTGCCAAGCTGGAAGAAGCAACTTTTTCTAAGGCGACGTTTTGCCGGACCTTGATGCCAACCGGTATGGTGAATAACGCCAATTGTCCGGCAGAAAAGGCAGTCGGTGCACCAGGTGTTGCGTTAGATGCGCAAACAATCAATGGCTGCGTGATTGCACCGCGCACCGTGTGCCTGAATGCATCTTTGGTTGAAGCCAATTTGGGTTCTGCAAATCTGGCAGGCGCACAGCTTTACATGGCGAATCTGGCGCAGGCTAATCTTTTCAAGGCGAATCTGGGTCGTGCCAATCTAACCGAAGCCAATCTGGCGCGCGCCAATCTCACCCGCGCCAATCTGTCTCAGGCGAATTTAACCGATGCGAATCTGAACAAGGCTATTTTACGCGGCGCTCAACTGGTTCGTGCTAATTTGAATGGCGCTGTGATGTTAAATGCGGATCTGACGGATGCGGATCTGTCTGGCGCTAATATCGCAGAAGCAACGCTGACTGGCGCGATTTATTGCAATACCGTGATGCCGGATAGTAGGGTAAACAACAGCAGCTGCGTAATTGAAAAGCCGGTAGAGGCAGTCAAAGTCGAGGCTGCGACACCGGTTATTCAGGACGCGACGGAGCCTGCCAAGCCCAAAGCCCGCCGCAGATAAAAAATAGCTGGCGCAAAAAAATGGCACGCTCGGCGTACCATTTTCATTTTCTGGGACCCGATGCTTATGTCTTAAAGCGTCCGACCGTGGCTTGTTGCTCTTCAGCCAGAGATTCCAAACTGCGTGCGGCCAGCACCGTTTGATTGGCGGCTGCGCTGTTGCCGTGGGCCATCTCGGCGATTCTTTCGATGTCGCTGGCAATTTCAACGCCCGCATGCTGCTGTTCTCTTGTGGCCACGGCGATGCTGTCCAGCCCCTTGTCCACTTCCATGACGGCCGCTTCTGCGGCCGTGAGGACGTCCTGAACCAGCGCGACGGAATCACGACTGGTTGCGATGTGTTTTAGCGCATCGCTAATGGAGGTGGACAGCGTGTCAGATTGTTGTGAAAGTGTGCGGGTAATGATGTTGATCTCATTGGCCGATGCAGCGGATTTTTCGGCCAGTTTGCGCACCTCGTCCGCGACCACCGCAAATCCGCGTCCCTGCTCGCCTGCACGTGCGGCTTCGATTGCAGCATTGAGCGCTAGCAAATTGGTCTGGTCGGCGATTTCCTTAACCTGAGCGGTGATATGGGTGATCGACTCCATTGAAGTGACGAATTGCCCAACTGAACTCGCAACACCTTGTACCGTCTGCTCTACCATCCCGACGCCGTTGTTAAGTGCGGTAAGGCTGTTGCGACCCTCTTCAGAGCGTTGCAGGCTTTCTCTTGATTGTTTGCGAACTTCTTCGGCGCTGTGTGCGACGGACGCGATGCTGGCGACCATTTGCTCCACTGCGCTGGCCGCGGCCGTTGAGGTGTCATTCTGGCTTTGCGAAGAATTGGCGACATTGTCGGCGCTGGAGACTAATTTTCCGGCGGCATCCGATACTTTGACGCCGTTCTGGCTGACTTTGCGCACGAGTTCGGCAAACTTGGTCATCATTTCATTAAAGGCCGACGAGGCCTCGCCAATTTCGTCACGCCCGCATACCTTAAGGCGTTGTGTCAGATCGCCTTCGCCGGACACGATGGACTTTAAGCCGATCACCATCTCTTCAATGGGTTGCGTCACAGCGCTGCGTATGAAATGCCAGATAATGCCGAGCAATATCAGGCTGGCAACGAGTGCAACAAGGAGAGACTGGATGCGTTGCATCGATACGGCACGGTCGAGTTTGCTCAGCGAGATCTTCATGCTGATCACGCCCAGCGTTGCATTCTCGGGTGCATCGTGACATTCGACGCAGTTTTTGCCCAGATAGGATTTGACGTTTTTTGTCGGACGTATTGCCAGCAGATACGGGCCTTTTTCGTCTTCGTGGTATTCGATCAGTTCGTTGCCGCTTTTAATGACTTCAGCTTCTAGGGCATTGGGTTTCAGATCGTTCGATTTTTTCCGGCATTTTTGCTGCTCTCAACGCCTTCGCGGGCGACTTCGCTCGGTACAACGCGCAAGTCGCGGATGGCATCGAGCTGTCCGATCTGATCGAGCAGGACATGACGCTTGTCCATGGTGTCGGTGATCATCATAGCCGTCAGACCTGCCATGGTTGAATCGTGCATGCTCAGCGAGAAATCCTGTGCCTGCTCGATGGCCGCGTGGCGGTTGGCGTGGCTGCTCCACAGAATGACACCGACCCAAGCCAGGATTAACAGCACCCAAATTGATACGGTCAGGCGAATCCATATTTTGATATCACATATTTTCAAGGCGTCATCTCCTGATCGTAAATTGGGGCGATTTCTGCGCGGTTAACCGCTGTTGCGCAAGCCGGTCGCGATGCCGTTGATGGTCAGGTGGATTGCGCGTTTGACCAGTTCATCGCTGTTGCCGGCACGGTGATGTGCCAGGAGGGCGACTTGCAAGTGATTGAGCGGGTCGATATAGGGTGTGCGCGTCAACAGGCTGCGTGCGAAGGCTGGATTTTCCTGTAGCAGCGTATCGTTGCAAGTCACAGAAAAGAGCAATTCGACAGTGTCCTGCCACTCGCTGTGGATTGCGCCGAAGATGCGCTCGCGCATTGGTACATCTTCAACCAGTGCTGCGTAGCGTGAGGCAATCCCCATATCGGTTTTGGATAGCACCATGTCCATGTTCGACATGAGGCCACGGAAGAAAGGCCATTCCCGGTACATCGCCTGTAATTGCAGGAGCCCCTCATCGCCTTCGCGTGCGATAAATTGTTTCACCGCGCTGCCGAATCCCAGCCAGCCCGGCAGCAGGGTGCGGTTCAGCCCCCAGCTAAACACCCAGGGGATCGCGCGCAGATCTTCGATGCGGTCGGAGGCGCGGCGTGCGGAAGGACGGCTGCCGATATTGAGTTCTGCAATTTCGCGTATCGGCGTGGCGGTGAAAAAGTACTCGGTAAATCCGGGTGTCTCGTAAACCAGTTTGCGATAGGCGGCAAATGCATCGAGACTCAATGCCTCCATGATACGGTGAAATTCCGGCATCGCACTGTCTGCACCGTGGTGATGCAGCAAGGTCGCCTCCATCGTGGCGGCCACCAGCGTTTCCAGATTACGCTGACCGATTTCGGGATTGGAGTATTTGCTGGAAATCACTTCGCCCTGTTCGGTGATGCGGATCTGGCCGTTTACGCTGCCGGGAGGCTGCGCCAGAATCGCTTCATAGCTCGGGCCGCCGCCGCGACCGACTGTGCCGCCACGGCCATGGAACAGGCGCAGTTCAACGCCGTATTTGGCGAATACTTTAACCAGTTCCAGTTCGGCCTTGTACAGTTCCCAGTTTGCCGTGATGTAACCGCCATCCTTGTTGCTATCCGAATAGCCCAGCATGACTTCCTGAGTGTTGCCACGGCGCGACAGCAGTTGGCGGTAGTAGGGGATGGCGAACAGTTCGTCCATGATCGGCCCGCAACTGCGCAGATCTTCGATGGTTTCGAACAAAGGGATGATGTTGACGTGCAGGGCGTCACGACCTTCGAGCAGATCGACCTGTTGCAGCATCAGCGCAAGTTCCAGCATATCGCTCACCGCATCTGCTTTTGAGATGATGTGATTGGGCAGGGCTGCGCGGCCAAAGCGCTGATGTATGTCGGCGGCCGCCTGCATGATGCGCAATTCGCTCTGCGCAATATCGGAATACTGAGCAAGATCCCCCATCAGCGGCTTCGCGGCCTGCAAGGTCGTGAGCAGAATTTCGCGTCGTGCAGCTTCATTAAGTTCGCTGTAGTTCGCAATTATATTGCCGTGAGCGAGCAATTCGCTGACGGTTTGTTCATGGATGGCGCTGTGCTGCCGCATATCGAGTGGTGCCAGATGAAAACCGAAGATTTCAGCCGAGCGGCGCAAGTTAGCCAGACGGCCGCGTGCCAGATAGATCGCCCCGTGACGATTGAGTGATTCGATTAAAACATCCAGGTCTGCGATGAACTGCGCCGGTGTTGCGTAGGGCGCTGCCGTCCTATCGACCGGGGGCAGATGCGATATGGTGTGCCCCAGCGTCGTTGCGGTAGCCGACAAGCGTGAGTAAATCATGATCAGCGCGCGGCGGTACGGTTCATCTGTACGGCTCACAGCGGTGTCGGGGGAGGCGTCCGACAGGGCGCGCAATTCGTCACTGACATCGACCAGACGATCGGTCAGCGACAGGCGCGTGCCTAAAATGTGTGTTTCATTGAGGTAGTGTTCGAATGCGAGTTCGGAGTGTTGTTGTACCGCGTACTGCATCACATCGTGCGTGACGAAAGGATTGCCGTCGCGGTCGCCGCCTATCCAGCTGCCGACTTTGAGCAGTGCCGGGATTTTGATATTTTTATCAAAGCGCGCTTCTAACTGCTTTTCCAGATTCGCATACAGCTTTGGAATTTCAGTCAGGAAGGTATAACGGTAAAACTCCAGACCGTTGCGAATTTCGTCGCGTACGGTCAGTTTTGCGGTGCGCAGCATACGCGTCTGCCACAGGATCAGTACGAAGCGGCGTAGCGCATTTTCGTTTTCTGCCAGTTCGTCTGGCGTCATCTCCATGCGGTCGCGGTTGGATAACAGGCTGGAGATGATCAGATGGCAGTCCAGTATGCTTTTGCGCTGCACTTCGGTCGGATGTGCGGTCAGTACCGGAGAAATCAGTGCGCTGTCCAGAAAGGCTTGCAGTGCTTCCGGGCTAACCTGCTTTTCTTCGATGCGGTCGAGTGCGAGCATCAGGCTGCCGTTTTTTGGCGGGGAGCCTGCTTTCAGGTGGGCGCGATGGCGGCGGTTATGGTGCAAATCCTCGGCGATATTGGTCAGCTGCGAGAAGTAGCTGAAGGCGCGCACTACTGCCAGCGTTTCGCTGGGGCTTAACGCATCGAGCATCTGTTCGAGCAGTTCGCCGTCGCGGTCGTCCTGAGTTTTACGAAAGCGTACCGCTGAACGGCGCACACTTTCGACCAGCTGGTAGGTTTCTTCACCCTCCTGTTCGCGCAGGGTATCGCCTAAGATTCGGCCTAGCAGGCGCACGTCTTCTCGAAAGGGCAAGTCTTTACTGGAAATGTCGGCAGGGGCAGAAAATAAGTTCATCACTTTTATACACAAAAAAGCGCGGCAGCCTCCGTGTTAGAATGCACCGCGTAATCAATCACAAGGAAAAATCGATGAGTCCAGCTTCCTCAACTTTACCCACTCCACCGGCACGTCTGGTCATAGCATCGCGTGAAAGCGCGCTGGCCATGTGGCAGGCCGAACATATCAGAGACAGGCTGCGCGCATTATATCCGCAAACCGAGGTCAGTATTCTCGGTATGACAACACAAGGCGATCAGATTTTGGATGTCAGTCTGTCTAAGATCGGCGGCAAAGGTCTGTTCGTTAAGGAGCTGGAAACCGCACTGGAAGACGGACGCGCGGATTTTGCGGTGCATTCGTTAAAAGATGTGCCTATGGTTTTGCCCGAAGGTTTTGTACTGGCGGCGATTGGTGAGCGCGAAGACCCGCACGATGCGTTCGTCTCGAACAATTATGAAAATCTCGCGGCGCTGCCGGCAGGTTCCGTGGTGGGCACATCCAGTCTGCGCCGCGAAAGCCAGTTGCGCGCACGCTTCCCGCATCTGGTCATCGAACCGCTGCGCGGCAATGTGCAGACGCGTTTGCGTAAACTCGACGAAGGTCTTTATTCGGCCATTATCCTCGCCGCAGCAGGTTTGAAGCGGTTGGGGTTGGCTGCCCGCATCCGTGCTGTGATTTCCAGCGAAGAGAGTTTGCCGGCTGTCGGTCAAGGCGCACTGGGTATCGAGTGCCGCGCGGATCGGCTGGATGTGATCGCCGCGTTGCAGCCCTTGCATCACCCCGATACGGCTGCCTGTGTGTTTGCTGAACGCGCGATGAGTCGCGCGCTCAACGGCAGTTGTCAGGTGCCGCTGGGCGGGTTTGCCGAGGTGCAAAACGGTCAATTGCGTATGCGCGGCTTTGTTGCCAGTCCCGACGGTCAGCGCGTGATGCGTGCCGAAGCGGTGGGTGAGATCGCAGCGCCTGAAGTGCTGGGTGGTCAAATTGCCCAGGCGCTGCTGGCGCAAGGGGCCGGAGAAATTTTAGCGGCGTTGAATGGCTGAGGGTAATCTTGCCGGTTTGAAAGTGCTGGTCACGCGCCCGCGCGATCAGGCTTTTACGCTGGCGCAGGCGATCGGCCAGCAGGGCGGAACAGCGGTGCTATGCCCTTTGCTGGAGATTGCGCAGGTGTCAGACTTGCCGGGTTTGCAAGCGCAGGTATCGAAAATCGAGCAGGCGGATCTTGCGATCTTTATCAGTCCGAATGCCGTGCAATACGGCATGGCGGCAACCGGCGGCAGAGTGCCGGCTCGTGTTGCGACGGTGGGCGAGGGGAGCGCGAAAGCGCTGCGCGCGCTTGGTGTGGCGCAGGTAATCGTGCCCGTTGAGCGATTCGATAGTGAGGGTTTGTTGGCACTGCCTGAATTACAAAACATCGACGGCTGGCAGGTGATGATTTTTCGCGGTGACGGCGGTCGCGAATTGTTGGGCGATAGTTTGCGCCAGAGGGGTGCGCGGGTGGAATATGTGACCTGTTATCTGCGCTGTAAACCGCAATGTCCGGTGAACGAGATAGCCCGCGTCGATTTGATTACCGTGACCAGCAGCGAGGCGCTGAACCATTTGTCGCAGATGATCGCTGATTCAACGGAGCTGTTTGACAGGCCGCTGTTTGTGACACATCCGCGCATCGCCGAATTGGCGAAGCGCTTAGGATGGTCGAAGATTTTTCTGACTGAGTCGGGGGATGACGGTTTACTGGCTGGGCTGCAAGGCTGGGCTGCATCCATGAGTAGGGACGAGGAGGCGAGATGAGCCAAGGATCAAGTGATATCGAGCGGGATGTCGCGCCGGTAAGCCGGCTTTCGGTAGCGGATTTGTTTGCGAAGATCAGTATTACGCAGCTCACGCTGGCGCTGCTGGTGATGATATTTCTCTGGCAGTGGTTGGACGGGCATCGTGCGATTGCAGATATGCGTGAAGAGCTGGCGAAGAAAATTGCCGAGATGGATGGCGCGGCCCAGGCCAATGCCATTTTGATCGCAAAAAATCAGGATGAAGTGCGCGAAATGTCGGTCAAATTGACGACGCTCGAAGCCTATTACACTCAGGCGCAAAATCAGCGCGCGGCGCTGGAGACGCTCTACAATAATTTCTCCATCAGTCGCGATGAAACCGCGCTGGCGGACGTCGAACAGTTGCTGCTGATTGCAGGGCAGCAATTGCAATTATCGGGGAATGTCAAAGCGGCCCTGATCGCGATGGAAAGTGCCGATGCGCGTTTGCAGCGCATGGAGCGTCCTGCTTTAAACGGATTGCGCAAGTCAATTGGCCGGGATATTGATAAGTTGCGCGGGCTTCCTCGTGTGGATGTGGCGGGAATTAACCTTAAAATCAATAGGTTGTTGTCATCCGTTGATGCCCTGCCGCTGGTCGACCGGCATCGTCCTACTGAAAACGCGTCAGCCAAAATTGCCGTGCCTTCGGTTGATGAGGCGGCCTGGCAAAAAGTGTTGAATGCCATCTGGCTTGAGGTTAAGCAACTGGTCCGGATTGAAAATACCGGCCTGACACAGATCGTTTTGTTGCCGCCCAAACAGGAATTTTTTCTGCGCGAAAATCTAAAAATGCGACTGGTGTCGGCACGGCTGGCGCTGTTGTCGCGCGATGAAGATAGCTTCAGTCAGGAACTTAAAACGGCGCAGCTTTGGACGCGGCGCTATTTTGATGTGAAATCCGCTGAAGGCGCGCATATGCTGAGCGAATTGGGCGAGTTGGCGGCTGCCAGTATTGAAATTGAATTGCCCGACATCGGGGGGAGTTTGCAGGCGGTGCGCACCTATCGCTTAAGTCATGACAAGGCGGCAGACAACCTGCGTTCGCAAAAGGCGGCGAAATGAAATATCTGATTTCGATTTTGCTATTGTTTGCCGCTGCGGTCGCATTGGGTACACTGTTGCAAAATACGGCTTATGTGTTGCTGGTGTATCCGCCCTATCGCATCGAGGTGTCGTTAAAACTCTTTGTGGTGTTGTTTGTGCTGGTATTCGGATTCGGATACTGGTTGATTCATTTGTTGCTCGCGACCTCGCAATTGCCCTCTGTTGTGCAGAAAATTCGTTCAGATCGCGCGAAAAATAATGCGCGCAAGTTGCTCGATGTGGCGCTCAGAGCCTTTTTTGAAGGACGTTATGCCGAAGCTGAAAAGGCTGCCGCACGCGCGATTAAGCACGGGGAGAGTTCGGTGTTGTATGAGATTATTGCGGCGCGTGCGGCGCACGAATTAAAAGCCTTCGAGCGACGCAATGCCTATGTGTCGCTAGCTGAGAGTCATACGCAGGGTGACTCGACGATGCGTATGCTGGTGGCCGCCAAAACCAAGTTTGAGCGGCAGGATCGGCAGACCTGACGGCGACGTGGCAAGCCACGCCGCCTAGTTGTCAGGTAATGACCGTCGGTTGCACCCGTCCGGTACGTGTGGCGAGTTCGGAGAGTTCGCCTGCGATGCCGATCAGTTCAGACAGCGCGACCTGTGCGTCCAGATGGTGGTTAGCGACATTCGGGTCGTACGCTTCGAGATAAATCCGTACGGTCGCACCCTCGGTACCGGTTCCGGATAAGCGAAATACGATGCGGGAGCCGTCGGTAAACAGGATACGCAAGCCTTGGCCCGTGCTGACGCTGCCATCGACCGGGTCGGTATAGCTAAAGTCGTCGCAGACCGCCACGGTGTAACTGCCGAATTTTTGCCCGGGCAATTTATCGAAACTATCCGTCAGGTGCTTCATCACGCCGTTGGCAGCGTCAGACGGAATCGCCTCGAAGTCGTGACGGGAATACACGTTGCGGCCAAAATGCGCCCAGTGTTCGCGAGTGATCTCTTCAACAGACTGGCGGCGACTGGCGATAATGTTGAGCCAGAACAAGACGGCCCACAGCCCGTCTTTTTCACGGATGTGAGATGAGCCGGTGCCAAAGCTCTCTTCGCCGCATAGGGTGACTTTCCCCGCATCCATCAGATTGCCGAAAAACTTCCAGCCGGTGGGTGTTTCGAAACACGGAATGCCCAGCTCGAGAGCTACGCGATCCACCGCTGCGCTGGTCGGCATCGAACGTGCCACGCCGGCCAATCCTTCACGGTAGCCGGGGACGAGTTTCGCGTTCGCGGTCAGAATGGCCAGACTGTCGGACGGATTGACAAAAAAATGACGGCCCAAAATCATATTGCGGTCGCCGTCGCCATCGGAGGCCGCACCGAAATCCGGTGCGTTATCGCCATAGAGTATCTCGACCAGTTCGTGCGCATAGGTCAGGTTTGGATCGGGGTGGCCGTTGCCGAAATCGGGTAGCGGCACGCAGTTCATGATGCTGTCCGCCGGTGCGCCCAGGCGGTTTAAAAATATTTCGCGCGCATACGGTCCGTTTACCGCGTGCATCGCATCGAATTTGATGCGGAATCCACCGGCAATCAGGGTGCGAATCGCATTAAAATCAAACAAGGATTCCATCAGTTCTGCGTAGTCGCTCACCGGGTCGATAACAGATACGGTCATCTTGCCGATGGCATAGTCGCCCACGGTGTCGAGGGCGACATCAGCCACATCGAGTATGCGGTACTGTGTCATCGTTTTGCTCAGTGCGAAAATGGCCTCGGTGATTTTTTCAGGTGCCGGCCCGCCGTTGGCGGTGTTGTATTTGATACCGAAATCGCCCTCCGGTCCGCCCGGGTTGTGACTTGCCGACAGGATAATGCCGCCGTACGTCGCATATTTACGGATCACACAGGAGGCAGCAGGCGTCGACAGGATGCCGCCTTGCCCGACCAGTACACGGCCAAAACCGTTGGCGGCAGCCATTTTTAAGATGATTTGGATTGCTTCGCGGTTGTAATAGCGTCCGTCGCCGCCTAATACCAGCGTCGCGCCTGCTGGCGGTGAAATACTGTCGAAAATGGCCTGAACGAAATTTTCCAGATAGTTCGGTTGCTGGAAGGCTGGCACGCGTTTTCGCAATCCCGAGGTGCCCGGCTTCTGATCGCTAAAAGGCGTGGTGGTAATGGTTAAGGCTGCGGACAAGTTTTCTGGCATGTTCATTCCTCCCGACGGTTATAAATTTTATGCGCAATCTTACCACCAGCCGCATTGCTTAGTGGTACCTATAGTGACAGATTCGATCACTTCACCCAAAGTTGAAATTTCCTGCAATAATTACGAAACTTTGGGAGGATAAAAATAATGAATCAAGACGATTTGAAACGTGCAGTAGCGCAGGCCGCCATTCAATATGTACCGGCTGATTGTATTGTGGGTGTGGGAACAGGTTCAACCGCCAATTTTTTTATCGATGAATTGGCCAAAATCAAGAACAAAATTCGTGGTGCAGTGGCAAGTTCTGAAGCGTCGACAAAACGATTGCAGGGGCACGGCATTGAAGTCATGTCGCTGAACGATGCGGGTGCGCTTGAGGTGTATGTGGATGGGGCGGATGAGATTACGCGACATATGCACATGTTAAAGGGCGGTGGCGGCGCGTTAACTCGCGAGAAGATTGTGGCCGGCGCGAGTCGCAAATTCATTTGTCTGTGCGATGCGAGCAAATTAGTCGATGTGCTGGGTAAATTCCCCTTGCCGATTGAAGTGATCCCGATGGCACGCAGTTCGGTTGCGCGTCAGTTGGTCGCACTGGGCGGCCAGCCTATGTTGCGCGAAGGTTTTACTACCGACAACGGTAACATCATCATCGACGTGCACGGCTTGAAAATTATGAATCCGGTTGAGTTGGAATCTCAACTTGATCATATCGCGGGCGTGGTGACCAACGGTCTGTTCGCGCGTCGTGCGGCGGATGTGCTGCTGCTGGGTACCGCTGACGGCGTGAAAACGATGACGGCCTGATTGCATGATTTCCCTTGTTAACTCAAGGGGAATCGTTGGTGCTTGTCATAAACCCGTCACATTCCTATTATAGAATATACCGTTTAATCCTATAAGGTCATGCCATGAATACCAGTGATCACACCTCCAAGCAGTTCGATGTTGAACTCGAAGCGATACGCGCCTATGTGTTGCAAATGGGCGGACTGGTAGAGAGCCAGATCAAGAGCGCGATCGTGTCTTTAGTGGACGGCGATGTGGCGCTGATGAACCGCGTGATTGAAGATGATCATCGCGTCAATGCGATGGAAGTCAAAATCGACGAGGCCTGTTCGCAGGTGATCGCCCGCCGCCAGCCGACTGCCAGCGATTTGCGTCTGGTGATGATGGTGGTTAAAACGATTACCGACCTTGAGCGTATCGGCGATGAGGCGGAAAAGATCGCCCGCATGGCCAAGATGCTTTCGCAAAAACACGGGTTGGCGATTCCGCGTTACAACGAAGTGAAACATGCGTCTGAAATTGCCGTGGATATGTTGCGCAAGTCTTTGGATGCTTTCGCGCGTCTGGATGTGCATATGGCAGCAGATGTGGTGCGTCAGGACGATCAGGTGGACGAAGAGTTTCGCTCTATCATGCGCTATCTGATCACCTTCATGATGGAAGATCCGCGCACGATTTCGACCTCGCTGGAAATTTTGTTCGTCGCTAAAGCCATTGAGCGCATTGGCGATCATGCCAAAAATATTTCGGAATATGTCATCTATATGGTGAAGGGGCGCGATGTGCGTCACGTTACCCTCGATGAAATAGAACGGGAAATCCTGTAGCAATGGAACAACATCCCGTTCTTGCCGCCGTCGATTTAGGATCTAACAGTTTCAGGCTGCAGGTGGCTAAGGTGGAAGGCGAGCAGTTGTACATGCTGGACGGCTTGCGCGAACCGGTGCGCTTGGCCGCAGGTCTGACTGCCGATAATTATCTCGATGAAGCGGCTCAGCAGCGAGCGCTGGCCGCACTGGCGCGTTTTGGTGAGCGTCTGCGCGATTTGCCGCCGGAAGCGGTGCGTGTGGTGGGAACTAACTCGCTGCGTGTAGCCGAAAACGCGGCAGAATTCATCGCCCAAGCCGAACAGGTGCTAGGATTCCCGATCGAAGTGATCGCAGGCCGCGAAGAGGCCAGGCTGATTTATATGGGGGTCGCACACGGCCTGCCGCAGTCGGATGATCAGTTGCTGGTGATGGATATCGGCGGCGGTTCGACGGAATTTATTATCGGGCACGGTCTCACGCCCCTCAAACTGGAGAGCCTGTATATGGGCTGTGTCAGTGTTAGCAGCCGGTACTTTCCTGAAGGTAAAATCACCAAGCAGAATTTGGCACGGGCGGAGCTTGCCGCGCGCAGTGAATTGCAAAATATCGTTGCCGACTACAAGGGACAGTGGCAAAAGGCGATTGGTTCATCAGGGACTGCCAAGGCGATCGTCGAGATTCTTGAGATGAACGGCTGGAGCCGGAGCGGGATTACGCGCGAAGGTCTTGAGCTGTTTCGGGCTCATCTGCTTAAAGTGGGCGATGTGCACAAGTTGACGCTGCTGGGGCTGCGTCCGGATAGGCTACCGGCACTCGCGGGTGGATTTGCCATTATGTACGCTGCGTTTGATGAACTCGGCATACAACATATGCAGTTGGGGTTGAGTGCACTGCGAGAAGGCGTGCTCTACGATTTGTGGGGACGTTTCCATAACAATGATATGCGGGATGTGACCGTTCGGCATTTCATGCGTCGCTATCACGTTGATGTGAAACAGGTAGCGCGCGTGACGACGCTGTCCGATGTGCTGGCAAGGCAGTTTTTCGGTGCAGAGGTGAATACGCCCGCCCTGCAGGTGTTGGGCTGGGTCGCCAATTTGCATGGTGTAGGGATACGGGTTGCGCACAATGGCTATCAAAAACATACTGCGTATATTCTTGCCAATGCCGATATGCCCGGATTTTCTAAGAAAGAGCAAAACAGGCTGAGTTTGCTGGCCTTAGCGCACCGGGGCAGCCTGAAAAAACTGCAAGGGTTGTTGACGGAGCCGGAGGACTTTTTGCTCGTGATGAGTTTGCGGCTGGCAGCGCTGTTCTATCGCAACCGAAGCGATGTCGTGCTGCCTGAGATGACGGCCAGTTGTAACGGGGTTCATTTTTCCCTTGCGATTGACGCGGGCTGGTTGAAGCAAAATCCGCTGACAGAGACGGCTTTGCAGGAAGAAGTGAAGCAGTGGAAATCGCTGGGGGTTGTCATACAGCTCATCAAAAAATAAATTCCAGCTCGCTTCGGTGGTAAAATCAGCAGCGAAGCTGGCTAGACAGTCGCCGCGCATCTTTGATGCGGGGAGGAAAGTCCGGGCTCCAGAGAGCAGAATGCCGGTTAATGGCCGGACACCGTGAGGTGATGGAAAGTGCCACAGAAAATATACCGCCGATGGCCCGATTGTTCGCAGTCGGGATCAGGTAAGGGCGAAATGGCGAGGTAAGAGCTCACCGCGCTGGTGGCAACATCAGTGGCAGGGTAAACCCCATTCGGAGCAAGATCAAATAGGCTGACTATGACGTGGCTCGCGTCGTCAGCGGGTAGATTGCTTGAGCGTCAGGTAACGAAACGCCTAGAGGAATGACTGTCCACGACAGAACCCGGCTTATCGGCCAGCTTCACCTTTCACAGTGCGCGCATCTAGCACCCTGTTGTCCATATCATTTATGAGTCTCATCATTTATCAGCCATTTTCAGATTGATCTGAGCTGTGTGCGTCGGCACGGCGCCAAATTTTCAGTGCTTGCAGCCGCTTTGTTTATTTTCAGTGATACCGGATCCCAAGTCTGGGTGCGCGCACGCGAAACCTGTGCTGCCTCGATTCAGGCTTCGCCCACCTAAAATTTATTTTAAATAAAATCAAATAGTTATGATGAAAAAAATATGAGTTCGGTCCATTTTTCCATTAATTTCGATAAGGTCGTGATTCCGCCTTGTCCTGTGGTGGTCATGGGCATGCTGCGGGAAATGAAAAAAGAAGAGCCGGATTTAGAGCGCGTGGTCGCTCTGATTTCCAGAGATCCTGCTTTAACTATCAGTATCTTGAAAACCGTCAATTCACCGCTGTTCGGTTATGCGCGCAAAGTTATCGAGGTGCGCAATGCCGTGATGACCCTGGGGCTGAATAAGTCGATGAGCATCGCAATGGCCTGTAAAGTGCAGGATCTGGGCCGGCAAAACGTTAACGCCCCCAGAGTCTGGGAGCATTCCCGTAAAGTTGCGGAAATTTCCGCAAAGTTATTCAAGCATGCAGGGATCCGCAGTTCTACCGCGGACACGGCCTATACCGCAGGCTTGCTGCACGACGTGGGGATATTTTTATTGCTGGATCAATCAGAGTACAGCGATAACTTGATGCAAGCTGATTTGTTGAGCGATGCGGAAGCTAGCAATCACTCAGAACTCGGCGCGCTGATACTGGAGAAATGGGGTATGCCAGATATCGTCAGTCAGGCCACCCGATATCATCATGCGGTCGAATCAATCCCCGACAGTTTGCCGATAGAAAATGCTTACATGGCCGCCGTGGTGAATCTGGCCGAAAGAGTGGAGTGCTTGATCAGCAGCCCTTTTCAGGGGGACGAGTTGATGTTTTCTGACAGCAGTAAAGTTTCATTGGAACTTTTGGGTATTTCCGAAGACGATTTTATCGACATCCAGAGCGATTTACTGGGGGATGTCGCGTAGCCGGATAGTGATCGCTATTTTTATATATTTTCATATCGCGAGCGGCACGGTGCTGCGCAATTATTCCCCTTCAAGAAAGCGGCAAGCCGGTGGTTTTTTTATTCGGACGCCGTGCTAATATCCGCACTGCGAGTAGGTTTTGAATGTTATTTTGAGACTTCGCGGCCAAACGGTTGAATCGGGACGAGTGATGAAAATAGTTAAGGCGGTACTGTTTGTTATGATGTTGATACTGGCGCCGTGGGCCTTCGCGGCAGAAAAAGTATACACATTTGGCGTGGTGCCCCAGCAGGCGGCCTCTGAAATGGCCGAAACCTGGTTACCATTTCTCAATTGGCTGTCAGCACAAAGCGGTGTCAAACTGCGTTTCGCGACCGCACCGGATATCCCCGCTTTTGAAAAGAGACTGGCTGAAGGCGCATACGATTTTGCCTATATGAACCCGTATCACTACACGGTGTTCCACAAAAAATCAGGCTATGAGGCTATGGCCAAGGAAAAAGATCGCAAACTCAAGGGGATACTCGTGGTGCGACGCGACAGTCCTGTCAAGGAAATCAAGGAACTGAACGCCGCAACACTGGTGTTTCCGGCGCCGGCCGCTTTTGCTGCGAGCATCTTGCCCCGCGCTGCGCTGCGCAAGGCGGGCGTGAGTTTCACCGCGAAATTTGTTTCATCTCATGATTCGGTTTATCTCAACGTGGCGCACGGCCTTTATCCTGCGGGCGGCGGCATCGTCCGTACTTTTGATATGCTGGACGAGTCGGTGAAAAAGGATCTGCGTGTGCTGTGGATGACGCCGGCCTACACGCCTCATGCCATTGCCAGTCATCCCGGTTTGCCGAAAGAGGTGATCAAAAAACTGCTCGCGACACTCTCTACGATGGCGGAGGATTCGACAGGTCAAGAGAAACTCAAACTGATCGGCTTCAAAGGAATTGAGGCGGCACTTGATGCGGACTGGGATGATATTCGCCAGTTGAATATCACCGAACTCGACACACGGGTTGAGTGATGTCGTTCAGGCTTAAAACCATACTGGGCATTGCACTAATTGAAGCTTTGCTGCTGGCCGCGTTGATTGTTAGCGTCATGGGTTTTTTGCGCGATTCCAACGAAACGCAGCTGCAACGGCATATCACGACCACGACGGAGACGTTTACCTCCATGGTTAAAGACAGTCTGCTGGGGATGGACTTGGCCAGATTGCAATCCTTTACAGCAGAACTTGAACGAAATTCGGATGTTGCCTATGTGCGCATAAGCGACATGGAAAATCACATGCTGGCTGCTGCCGGTCCCTCCAGTCTGCAGGGGCGGGCCTTCGTTGCCGACAATAATCTGGCGACGGTGTCCGATGGCATCTACGATGTTCAGTTTCCTGTTATGGTGGGCGGAGAAACATTCGGATACGTCGAAATGGGGATCGACGTCTCCTATCTTCAGGAAACATTTGCGCGAGCCAGGCAATGGAGTCTGTTGATCGCGGCGATAGAAATGGTGCTGGTGGCACTGTTCTCCTTTATGCTGGGTACCTATTTGACCCGGCAGCTGGCACGTCTCGAAGAGGGCGCGCGCAGACTGGCCTCCGGTGAGTTGGGCTATCACGTTGCACTGACAGGCCATGACGAATTGGCCGTTACGACACGCAGCTTCAATCAAATGTCGAGTCAGCTATTCGAAGATCAGGTTAAACAGCGTGAATACGAGCAGTTGCTGATCAAAGCACGGGAAGCCGCCGATTCGTCCAGCCTAGCTAAGAGCGAGTTTCTTGCCAATATGTCCCATGAAATTCGCACGCCGATGAATGGCGTGCTGGGCATGAGTGAGTTGCTGATGGATACCGCGCTCAATGCTGAGCAGGCCGAGTATGCCCGTATCATACACAGCAGCGCGGATGCCTTGCTGACCGTCATCAACGACATTCTGGATTTTTCAAAAATCGAAGCGCACAAGCTCAGTCTTGAGGAAATCGACTTCGATCTGAGGGGGATGATCGAAGATACTCTCGATGTGTTCGCCATTCGCGCACAGGAAAAACAGGTTGAAATGACCAGCGACATTGCAGCTGACGTGCCGGTGCGGGTGAATGGTGATCCGGGGCGGCTGCGGCAGATACTGAGTAATTTGCTGGGCAATGCGGTGAAGTTTACGCAGCAGGGCGAGATCGCGCTCACCCTTAATTTAGCGCACGAAAATGCAGAGCGTGTGCTGCTGCGTTTTTCAGTGCGCGATACGGGAATCGGCATTGCGGCTGATAAACAGGCGCAGATGTTTTTGGCGTTCAGTCAGGCGGATAATTCGGTCATGAGAAAATATGGCGGCACAGGTTTAGGACTCGCCATCAGCAAGCAGCTGGTCGACTTGATGGGTGGCGACATTGGCCTTGAAAGCCGACCTGGCGAAGGTGCGACCTTCTGGTTTACCCTTTCCTTGCGTAAACCTTTGAGCGCAGCGGTGGCGGCGGCATCGATTGATGAGTTCGCCGACTTTGCAAATACACGGATGCTCATTATTGACGACAATGCAACTAACCGTTATGTACTGGCCGGATTTCTCAGCCGCTGGGGTTTTCGTCATGATGAAGCCGAAGGTGTTGAGGACGGTTTTACAAAACTGCTGCAGGCGGAAGAGGGAAATGACCCCTATCGTCTGGTGATCGTCGATATGAGCAAGCCGGATTCGCACGGCGAGAATCTGGCCGGCATGGTCAAGGCCGAGCCCAAGCTTGCGGAACTGCGTTTGGTGATGATGACATCAGCCGGGCAGCGCGGCGATGCGCGACGGCTGCGCGCGCTGGGTTTTTCCGCCCATCTGTCCAAACCCTTGAAAAGCCATACCCTGCACACGACATTGATGACAGTCCTGTCAACGACTGCGTTAATGTGCGATGAAGAGGCTCCGCTTATTAGACGAGATTCGGTCAGCGAACAGTTGAAAAAACACCATCGACTGCTGCTGGTGGAAGACAATCTCGTCAATCAGCAGGTGGCGGTGGCCTTGCTCAAAAAACGCGGCTTTCAGGAGGTCGTGGTGGCGAATAACGGCGTGGAAGCGATCGCTTGTTTGCAGCAAGACCGTTTTGATTTGGTTTTGATGGATTGCCAGATGCCGGTGATGGATGGCCTGACTGCGACTCAAGCAATACGCGCGGGCACCTGCGGCGAATCGAACGAGCGCATCACCATCATTGCGATGACGGCCCATGCAATGATAGAGCATCGTCAACAATGTATTGATGCGGGGATGGACGACTATCTGGTCAAGCCGGTGCAGCAGGCGGAGTTGGATCGAGTTCTTGAAAAATGGCTCAAATGGGAGGGCGTTGATGTGGTGGGCACGCCGCCTGCCGAAGCGAGGCCATGCCCTCAAAGACTCGCGTCGATTAAGGGGATGGATGTTGAGGCGGGCCTGCTGTGTCTCGATGGCGATTGCGACATGTATCTTGTGTTGTTGCAAGAGTTTGTGCGCTCGCAACGGGATGACGGGAACTCCTTGCAGTCACTTTTTGCGTCGCGCGATTGGAGTTCAGTCGAGCGACTCATGCATAACGCAAAGTCTACACTGAAAATGTTGGGTTTTTTAACACTCTCGAGCATCAGTCGCGACCTTGAGTTGGCTTTTAAACAAAAGCTCACTGATGCGGCAACAGAGGCGCACATCGCGATATTTGTTCGTGAGCATCTGGCTGTTGTCAATGAGATTGATAAAGCGCTTGCCGTGGTGGACGCATCATGTTGATTGGTTTTGTCGCTGTTTACTTGCTGTTGTCGATCGGTATCGGGGTGTACGCCTCGACGCGGGTGCACAATGCGCGAGATTTTGTGGTGGCCGGGCGCAATCTCCCCCTGCCCGTGGTGACGGCGACCGTGTTCGCCACATGGTTCGGCGCGGAAACGGTGCTGGGGATTTCAGCCGCGTTTGTCAAAGACGGTTTAAGTGGCGTGGTGGCGGACCCGTTTGGCGCGAGTCTGTGCCTAATCATCGCCGGATTGTTTTTTGCAGGTCGTTTGTATCGCATGAATCTGCTGACCATAGGGGATTACTACCGGGCACGCTACAGTCGCTCGGTCGAGCTGATCATGACCATTTGCATCATGATTTCCTATCTGGGCTGGGTGTCCGCTCAGGTCACCGCGCTGGGGCTGGTGTTCAGTCTGGTGAGCGGCGGTGCGATCACTCAGTCGACCGGCATGGTGATCGGCACGGCGATTGTACTGGGCTACACCATGTTTGGCGGGATGTGGTCTGTCGCGCTGCTCGATTTTGTGCAGATGACCGTCATTATGGCGGGCATGCTGCTCATCGCGGTGCTGGTGGGGCATGATGCGGGCGGCGCGGCGCACGTGATCAGCCATGCACAGGATTCAGGACGTCTGCAACTGTTGCCGCACGGCGGCTATGAGGTCTGGATTCCCTTTGCCGGTGCGCTGCTCACCATGATGCTAGGGTCGATTCCACAACAGGATGTGTTTCAGCGCATGACCTCGGCGAAGAATGAAAAAACGGCCGTGACAGGTTCGGTGTTAGGCGGCGTGCTGTATTTCGGCTTTGCCTTTGTGCCGATGTTTTTAGCTTATGCCGCGACGCTGATCGATCCTAAGGTATTCGGTGATTTGATCTCAACCGACTCGCAGATGGTGCTGCCGACCCTGATTTTGACGCATACGCCACTGATCGCGCAGATTTTTTTCTTCGGCGCACTCCTGTCGGCGATTATGAGCACGGCCTCCGCTACTTTGCTCGCGCCGTCAGTGATGTTCACCGAAAATATCCTCAAGCACTTTGCCTTAAAACATATGAGCGACAGCCAAATGCTGCGCACCATGCGCATTATCGTGGTGACTTTCGGCTGCATCGTGCTGTGGTTTGCGCTGCATTCCAACGCCAGCATCTTCAAGATGGTTGAAAACGCTTATAAAATCACGCTGGTGGGCGCGTTCGTGCCCTTAGCGTTCGGACTTTACTGGAAACGCGCCAATAACCGGGGCGCGCTGTTGTCAATTGCGCTGGGTCTGATTTCCTGGCTGCTGATGGAAAAATTCTACAGCGGGACGGTCTGGCCGCCGCAACTGGTCGGTTTGCTGTGCAGTATTGCCGGCATGCTGACAGGTTCTTTGCTGCCGAAAAGGATGTTGCGCCATCGTCCTGCCCGCCAGATAAGCTAAGCTGTGTCATCATACTGTCATAAATTCTTCATACTCTGGCAAACTCAATGGAGGGAGTCATGATGAGTGCAAAGATTTTGATTGTGGAAGACGAACCGGCGATACAGGAATTGTTGGTTTTTAATGTGACTCAGGCAGGCTTTGTGGCCTTGCGCGCAAGCGACGCTGAAGAGGCATGGCAGCAGATACGCGATCATGCGCCGGATCTGATCTTGCTTGACTGGATGTTGCCCTCGACCAGTGGGGTGGTGCTGGCAAAGCAGTTGCGTTCGGAAGCGCGCACCAAGGATGTGCCGATTATCATGTTGACGGCGCGTGGTGACGAGCGCGATAAGGTGCTGGGGTTGGAGTCGGGCGCGGATGATTACATCACCAAGCCGTTCTCGCCGCGCGAGTTGATGGCGCGCATCCGTGCCGTGATGCGCCGGCATATCCCGACTTTGTCTGAAGATAAAGTAGCCTCAGGGGGGCTTGAGTTATCGCCGACGTCCCATCGCGTGACGGCCAAAGGCCAGTCGATTGAACTGGGGCCGACCGAATTTCGCTTGTTACATTTTTTTATGACTCATGTCGAGCGCGTGTATAGTCGCACGCAATTGCTCGATCAGGTATGGGGGACGCAGGTGTTTGTCGAAGAGCGCACGGTCGATGTGCATATCCGGCGTTTACGAGCCTCCCTTGAGGCAAGTGGTCTGGATGGGTTGATACAGACTGTGCGGGGCAGTGGTTATCGCTATTCAATCAACAGTTGATTGATTTATCGTTCAGATAGTTATATCAGGGGGTCGCTTGCAGGAATTTTGGATACGGGTGAGCATGCCAGTCATTTTCAGCGCACTGGTGGCGCTGTTGTTGTGGGGCATTTTTTCCGCCACGATTGCGCTGATTTTTTTGCTGGTGGTACTGTTGATGGTCATGATACGTCATGCCCGGCAATTGTACCGCCTGGGCGAGTGGCTCAAAGAAGCGCGCATCGAGACCATCCCGGAGGCTGACGGCATCTGGGACGAATTGTTCTCGCGGCTGTATAAAATGGTTAAACGCCACAAGTTGACCAAGCAGAAATTAGCCAATGAACTGCTCAATATCGAACAGGCGACCGCAGCCTTACCGGAGGGCGTGGCGAGCCTGACTGATGCGAACCGGATTGAATGGTGTAATCCGCTGGCCGAACATCACTTCGGTCTGAATGCGCAACGCGACATCATGCAGGACATCACCTATCTGGTGCGTCAGCCGGAGTTTATCGATTATCTGCAGGCGGGTGATTTTGCAGCACCGCTGGTGATGCGGTCTGCCCGTCATGACGATATGGTGCTGTCCATCAAGCTGGTTTTTTACGGTAGCAACAAGCGATTGCTGATCAGTCGCGACATTACGCAGCTCGAACGCATCGAAACCATGCGGCGCGACTTTGTCGCAAACGTGTCACATGAATTGCGCACGCCTTTAACGGTGGTGAATGGCTTTGTCGAAAACCTGCAGGATATGCCGGATCTGTCACACGATAAAATACAGCGTGCTTTGCACCTGATGGCTGAGCAAGCGCGTCGCATGGATCATCTGGTGTCTGATTTGTTGACCTTGTCGCGTCTGGAAAGCGATCAGAGTCCGTTGAAAATCGAGATAGTCGATATGTATTCTTTGCTGGACGAGGTCAGTCAAGACGGGGAAATGCTGAGCGGAGGACGCCACCAGCACACTATGGACGCGACCGGACCTGCCAAACTATCAGGCAACCGGGACGAATTGCGCAGCGCGTTTTCCAATCTGGTCAGTAATGCGGTGAGATATACACCGGATGGCGGTACGATCTGCTTGCGTTGGTCGATTCGCGCAGGTCAGCCGGTATTCTCAGTGCAGGACAGCGGTATCGGTATCGAGGCGCAGCATATTCCGCGCTTGACTGAGCGCTTTTACCGCGTAGATCGCAGCCGTTCGCGCGAGACTGGCGGTACGGGATTGGGACTTGCGATTGTCAAACACATTGCGCTGCGCCATCAGGCTAAACTTGAAGTATTCAGTGAAGACGGGTGCGGCAGTACCTTCTCGCTTGTGTTCCCCGAAAAACGGATTGTCTGACGGGGTGTTATTTTTTAAGGGTGAAGCTGACGCGTTCGAAATTGAGGCCGCGTTCGACGCTGAAACCTAGTTGTGCCAGCAGAATCCGGCCATCCTGATGCATCAATTCGATCACTCTGCCGGCCTCAAACCCGTTGCGTGGCAGTATCAGGCTGGCAGGCGTTTTGAGCGCCGGCAGGGCTGGCAACAAAAATGCGTATTCCGCCGGGATAGACTGGTTCACCGGGCGGATGCGTACCGGCTCTGGCAGTCCCGGAAAATATCTCACGCCCGTTTGTAGTTTGCCGTCTTGCCTGACCTGAATCCAGACGGTGGCCGCGAGCGCTGCTGTATTCGAGGTGCGCAGTGCGATCAGTTGCCGGCGTTTTAATTTCGAGTCGCCCGCTCCGCTGCGGATCAGGCATGCGCCCATAATACTTTCATTTTTCATCTGCCAGTTTTCCGGCTGCGGAGTGCTATCGGTCGCGCCCGTGCTGTCAGCACTGAAGAGCCTGGTTTGAAAGAGGTGTTCCGCATCGCAGTAAACCGTTGCCGGTAGTTCGGTGGGGTGCCTTGCGCACGCCCTAAGATGTTTGTTCTCACACCAGTTCTGGTGTAACAGGGTGAGCAGTTCAAGACAGGCATGACTGTCGGATTGATTGCCTAAGCCCACTTGTAGCGGCGTTTGTCCTTGTTGCAATAAAATAATTTTGACACGCAGCAGCTTGCTCAGCGGCATCATCGGCAGGTAGCGCACGGAGGTATTGCCTGGGAGGCTAGTCTGTAATCCCTGACTGCCCGATAAATCAATCAACAGCGGCGGCGCTTCGTTGGGGCTGACGGCGCAGTGCATGACTGTGGTGAGTGTGTTGCTCCAAAGCGAGAGCCAGGCGTCAATTTGCTGTAATTGCCAGCGCGTCAGTTGAGCCGGATTGGCGTAGCAGGCTAGTAGCGTCTTGATATAGGTGCACTGGGGGGTGGGCAGGATAGCGGGGGCAGTGTGATGAAAATTTTGTTGTTCTGCGTAGGCATATAGCTCATGCAACTGGTGCCAAAGTTGGGACGGACATTCGTAGCCGGTGCGCAGGTGCTCGAGTATTTCAAGGCCGATGAAATGCAGGCAGCGCTGGCATAGTAGCGCGCCGTGTCCGGCCAGTTGTTTCTCGCCGGAGATGAAGGATTGCAAGCCCCGCTGGTAACCGGCAATCATCGCCTGCCACAGCTGCAAGAGGGATTTGAAGGTCAGTAAGTCGGCATCGTTTAAAGGCAGCGCTTTATCGACTAGTTTTTTGGCCAGATCCGCCTGTATAAACCCCACCGTCTCACACAATAATTCGAGGATGTCCAGCCTGTCCTGCCCGCGCATCGGGTAGCGGTTCAATTCGCATAGCTCGCCGAGCAGACGGCCGTGAGCCTGTTGCAGATTGGTTAATTGCAGCTGATTCAACCATTTTTCGCAACCGGCCGCATCCTTGAAAATAGGATGGGCGCGATCGTCAGTCGGTTCAAGCGGCAGGGTCAGCATCGCTTAGAGCAGCACGCGCTCGATGCCGCCATTGTTTGCCTTTTCAACAAATTCGGCCATCCAGTTATCCCCGAGTAAATGTTTGGCCATCTCGACGACGATGTAATCGGACGTCGTGCCGCTGTCATCATTGTAGCGACTCAAACCTTGCTGACAGGCGGGGCAGGAAGTGAGTATCTTGATGTCGCCGGTGAACCCGTCAGCGCGCAAGGCATCCGCCCCTTTTCTCATTTCTTCTTCCTTGCGGAAACGGACTTGGGTCGCGATATGCGGCTGTGCAACACCGAAGGTGCCGGATTCGCCGCAGCAGCGCTCGTTGATCGGCACCGTGGTTCCCATCAGCGTATCGACTACCTTTTGCGTTTGATGCGTCTTCATCGGCGAGTGGCACGGTTCGTGGTACATGTAACGCGTGCCTTCAACGCCTGCCAGGGCCACGTCCTTATGGCTCAGGCTATTATTGTTGTTGTTCGCCGAAAGGGACTTACCCTTGCTAGCCAGGGTAACTTCCTTTTCCAGCAGATATTCATGGATGTCGAGCAACCGGCAACCGGGGAAGATCTTGTCGAACTGGTATTTGAGCAATTGATCCATGCAGGTGCCGCACGACACGATGACAGTCTTAATATTCAAATAATTCAATGTATTAGCAACACGATGGAACAGCACACGATTATCGGTGGTGATCTGACCGGCCTTGTCGCTCTGACCTGAGGCATTTTGCGGATAACCGCAGCACAGGTAGCCCGGCGGCAGCACGGTAATTGCGCCCGTTTCATACAACATGGCTTGTGTGGCCAGTCCCACCTGACCAAACAGTCGTTCTGAGCCGCAACCGGGGAAATAGAACACCGCGTCCTGCTCTTCGCTATTGAGATTCGGATTGCGAATAATCGGGATCACGCTGCTGTCTTCGATGTCGAGCAGCGCGCGCGAGGTCTTTTTCGGCAGATTTCCCGGCATCGGTTTGTTGATGAAATGGATCACCTGCGACTTGATGCTAGGCTTGCCGACAGATGAGGGCGGGTGCGCGATTTGCTTCTTAAACAGTCCCAGTCGCTTGGCAATTTGATGGCCGATGCGCTGCGCTTTATACGACCACTCGATCATCACTTTGCGCATCAGTTTGATGGTCAGCGGGTCGGTCGCATTTAAGAACAGCATCGAGCTTGCGGTTACTGGATTGAATTTCTTCTGGTTCTGCTTGCGTAAAAAATTGCGCATTGCCATCGAGACATCGCCAAAATCGATGTTCACCGGACACGGATTCAGGCACTTGTGGCAGACGGTGCAATGGTCGGCCACATCGTTAAATTCGTCGAAATGCTGGATGGAGATGCCGCGTCGCGTCTGCTCTTCATACAGAAAAGCCTCGACCAGCAACGAGGTTGCGAGGATTTTGTTGCGCGGCGAGTACAGCAGATTGGCGCGCGGCACATGGGTGGTGCAGACCGGTTTGCATTTGCCGCAGCGCAGGCAGTCCTTGATCGAATCGGCAATTTCGCCCAGTTCGCTTTTCTCCAGAATCAGACTCTCCATCTCCATCAGGTTGAAGCTTGGCGTATAGGCGCGGTCAAGATTGCTGCCGGGCAGCAGTTTTCCCTTGTTAAAGCGGCCTTCCGGGTCGACCAGTTTTTTATAGGCGATGAACGGCGCGATCTCGCTTTCGTCCAGATAGTCGAACTTGGTGATGCCGATGCCGTGCTCGCCGGAAATCACCCCGCCCAGATCTTTAGCCAGTTGCATGATGCGGTCAACGGCGCGGTATGCCTGTTGCAGCATCTCGTAATTATCTGAATTTACTGGAATATTTGTATGTACGTTGCCATCACCCGCGTGCATGTGCAAGGCAACAAAGACGCGGCTTTTGAGTACGGTCTGGTGCGCTGCATTGCAACCCTCCAGCACCGGCTGATAGGTGCTGCCGCTGAAGAGATGTCGCAGCGGCTCGCGCAATTCCAGCTTCCAGGATGCGCGTATGGAATGATCTTGCAGGGCTTCGAAAACCGTTGAGTTGCCAGACGTAAGACGTAAGTTGTTAGTCGCTGTTAACTCAGGACTTACGTCTTCCGACTTCGGACTAGGTTTATCCAGATTGTCGCGCAGCCATTCCCAGCGTGTACGGACCTCGGTCAGCAGCTTTTTCGCCTCTTCCGCGCGGTTGCCTAACAGTTCGGCATCGCCCAGTTGTTTATCGTCCTGATAATACAGCGGCAGGTCGCCTGCAAAAAATTCATCTAAGGCACCCAGCAGCTCGATTTTGTTGGAGAGCGACAGTTCGATATTGATGCGTTCAATGCCGTCGCAATAGTCACCCATGCGCGCTAACGGGATCACCACGTCTTCATTGATCTTGAAAGCGTTGGTGTGTTTGGCGATCGCGGCGGTGCGGGCGCGGTCCAGCCAGAACTTTTTGCGCGCATCATGGGATACGGCGATAAACCCTTCGCCGTGACGCAGATTGGCCAGCCGCACAATTTCGGATGCGGCCGCCGCCACGGCATCAGCATCATCGCTCACTACATCGGCAATCAGTACCATTTTGGGCCGCGTCCCGCGACGCGATTTGGTGGCATAGCCTACCGCTTTGAGATAACGCTCATCCAGATGTTCGAGGCCGGCTAAGAAAACCTGGGAAGGGGGAAGGGAGAAGGGGGAGGGGTTATCCGCGCTTGGTTTGAATAGTTCGGTGATTTCAACAATGGCCGGGACCGCTTCTCTGACTTGACCGAAGAATTCGAGACACACCGTGCGGGTGTGAGTATGGGCGCGATGCAAAATAAAGCGCGCCGAGGTGATGATGCCGTCGCAGCCTTCCTTTTGGATGCCCGGCAGGCCTGAGAGGAACTTGTCCGTTACGTCCTTGCCCAGCCCTGCTTTACGGAAGGCGCTGCCGGCGATGGAAAGGATTTCAGGCGCGCCGTGCGGCGTTTTACCGTCCACTTCAAAGCGGCTGATTCGGAAAGTGGTACTGGCGACATCGTGGATCTTGCCCAGATTGTGATCAAGGCGTTCAACTTCCATCCACAGTCCGTCCGGTGTCACCATGCGCCATGAGGCCAGATTATCCAGCGCCGTTCCCCATAACACGGCTTTTTTACCGCCCGCGTTCATCGAGACGTTGCCACCTATGCAGGAGGCATCGGCGGACGTTGGATCAACGGCGAACACCAGCCCGTTGTTCTCCGCCGCTTCCATCACGCGCCGTGTCACGACCCCTGCACCGCAATGGATGGTGGCGTAAGGGGTGTTAAGGCCGGGTAGGATGGTTTGTTCGATAGCGGAAATCGCATCGAGCTTTTCGGTGTTGATTACGGCTGAGAATTTATCCAGCAGTACGGCGCCTCCCGTGTAACCTGTGCCGCCTCCTCGGGGTACGATGGTTAGTCCTAGTGTGATGCAACTGCGCACCAGTGCGGCGATTTCTTCTTCCGTGTCCGGGTGCAGCACGACGAAAGGATATTCTACGCGCCAGTCGGTCGCATCCGTGACGTGCGAGACACGCGCCAGACCATCGAATTGGATGTTGTCGCGTCGAGTGATGCGGGTGAGTTCGCGCAAGGCCCGTTTGCGTAAACGCAGGGTATGGTCGAATTCATCAGCAAACTGATTCACCGCATCGCGCGCCAGTTCGAGTAGACGTTTGACGATCACATTGTCCTGACGCCGCTCGTCGATTGCATTGAGCCTGTGGTGCAGAGCTTCGATCAGCGCGCCGCGCCGCTTTTTGTTGCCCAGCAAATCGTCCTGCAAATACGGATTGCGCGTCACGACCCAAATGTCGCCCAGCACTTCGTAGAGCATCTGTGCGGAGCGCCCGGTACGGCGCTCGCCTCTTAGGGTATTGATGATGTCCCAGGCTTCAGAGCCTAGCAGTCGTTGGACGATTTCACGATCGGAGAACGAGGTGTAGTTATAGGGGATTTCACGTAAACGCACGGTCATGATGTTCCTTGCGGCAGCCGGCGGGGGAGCGCTGCCGAATTTAATATTTGTCTGGCGCGTATTTTACCTGATTGCAGCGACACGCTCGACCCTGACCTGATTACGGATAAAATATCGCATGGAGATGAACCTGAAAACGGCCCGCGTTTTTTTCGCGCTATGGCCAGATAAGACCGAGCGGGACGGGCTTGCCGGTTGGCCGCCGCCGCTTTTAGCCTGCTGTGGCGGGCGGGTGATGCGCGCCGAGACGCTGCATACCACGCTGGTGTTTTTAGGCGAAGTTGAGGCTGGACGACTTGAAGCATTAAAGCTGGCCGCTTGTGAGGTGAGTGTCGAGCGCTTTGAACTCTGTTTTGATGAGGCGCATTACTGGGGGCACAATCACATTGTGTATGCTGCGCCCCGCACCGTGCCGCCTCAACTGATAGAATTGGTGCGTGAACTGGAACGAAGTTTGCGCCGTCATCACTTCGTGTTTGAGCGGCGTGACTATAAGCCTCATGCCACGCTGTTGCGCAATGCGCATTGGACGGATAATCCGCTGCCCGAGATGTTGCAGGTTTGCTGGGATGTCCGTGAATTTGTGTTGTTGGAGTCTGTCGCGTCAAATTACCGGATACTGGCGCGTTTTTGTTTGATGTGAGCCTTATGAAAAATAAATCAAAAATCGTGGCATTCGTGCTTTTGAGTTTAACGCCTTCGGCTTATGCCGATGCGTTTGCAATCTGTGCGCAGACTTTTAAAAATGATGCGGAGCAGCGCCTGAAATGTTTCGATGCGGCGTTGTTACCTGCACCGGCAAGCGCGCAGGGGGTGCAGCAAACGGCCGAACAGGTGATTCAGAAGGATGAGCCGGTCGTTCAGAGGAGTCCGCGCTCCTATCTGACGCGGGTATGGAATCTGGACAATCACACCCGCCGTGATTCGAGCACCTTAGATCGTCTGCAACCGCATAAGCAAAGCTATCTGATTGTGCGCGATACCAGCAAGACGAATACTCAGCCCAGCTCGCCTGCTCCCGCTCATACCGTCTTAACGCCTTACAATATGGATGCGCTCGAGGCTAAGTTTCAGTTAAGTTTCAAAACAGATGTCGGCTCGCTGGACAATATTGATCTGTGGGGACTAAAAACGTTGCGCGTGTGGGGAGCGTACACACAGCAATCGCACTGGCAGGTCTTTAATTCGCGCAACTCATCGCCGTTTCGTGAAACGAATTACGAGCCGGAACTGATTGCCACCTTTGGTACGGGCAGGGAGTCGGGATGGAAACTGCTCAATCTGGGGTTTGTACATCAATCGAACGGGCGGACTAACCCGGAGTCGCGCAGCTGGAACCGGCTGTATGCGCAGGGCGGCTGGGAGTGGGATAACGTCTCGGTGCTGGCGCGCGGTTGGTGGCGCATCCCTGAAAAGGCGGCGACGGATGACAATCCTGATATTGTTCATTATCTTGGACGCGGGGATCTGGTCGCGCGCTGGGAGCCGGACAGTAAATCGCAGGCCGTTTCCCTGCTGTTGCGCAATAATCTCAATTTTAATCAAACCATCGGGTTCACCCAGTTGGACTGGTCTATTCCCGTTTCATTGGGCCATGCGGCGCGCTTGCATGCGCAATTCGGCACGGGCTACGGCGAGAGCATGATTGATTACAATCACCGTCAGACAACGCTGGGTCTGGGTGTTTCATTCAGGGAGTGGTAACGATGTCAGACGGGGAAATGTCACACTATCAACGTATTGGCGGGGCAGAAAAAGTTCGCGAGCTGGTCACCCGCTTTTATCAGTTGATGGACGGATTGCCCGAAGCCTATGGCATACGCAAGATGCACGCGGAAAATCTGCAAAGCGCAAACGATAAGCTCTTCAAATTTTTATCCGGCTGGATGGGCGGGCCGCAACTGTTCGTTGAAGAGTACGGACATCCGATGCTGCGCCGCCGTCATCTGCCCTTCGCGATTGATGATGCCGCGCGCGACCAGTGGATGCTGTGCATGAATCAAGCGTTGAATGAGGTGGTGAATGATGCGGCTTTACGTCAAGAATTATCGGACGCGTTCACCAAAGTGGCCGACCATATGCGCAACCGGTAAGGGTGATTATTGCGGGACGGCCTCTTATTTAGAGGCGGTGCGCACTGTGATTTTTGCTGCACAGTTATGTGGCTAATATCTAAGCTGGGGGAGAAGCTGCTAAATTGTGTCCCGCTGTATTTATAGCGTGCGCATTTCAATGAGCTTATGGCAGACTGGCTAAGGGAGCTAATATGGTGTTAATTGACGAGTAGATGGTCGAAGAGTGGCTTAGTCGAGAATTGATTCGTTATTGACTTGCCGTTATCGTCCGCGCTCAGGATTTGCAGAGATTTTCAGCATGACGCGGACTGCAAAATAGCTCGATTGAAGCCTCGGTTGCAGCGGTTGACAGGCAAGTTACACCCCTCTGCCGACACCGCACACCATTCTGTGCAACCCACATATTCTTCTGTGAACACGGCAGAACATTCGGTGAAGAGCACATCGCATTCGACGGGCACGGCATAGCGTTCGGTAGCGACTACATTTCATTCGGTGGGCACGGCATAGCCTTCGCTGGAAACATAGCACCGGTTAAAAACAATTTCACACCTCTCGCTCGCAACCCGCGAGAGGTTGACAAGAAGCCCAGAGCAATCAACAGGAAGCTTCCAGGGCAAAAAAATGGCTCTAAAAAGCAGAATTTACTCGCAGCGTTAACCGCGTCATCAATCAAGGGAGTTACTCACGAAATCAATAGGGTCACGAATCAATAGGGTCAGATTCGATTGATTTCTATTGATTTGCTACGACTTACGGGCTGGATTATCCCGATTGGATGCTATGCATAGCCAGCTTCCTGTTGGCTGCGTACGGCGAGGACAAAAACGGTGTCGATTTCATTGACGAGCAAAATCAATAGGGTCAAGCAAAATCAATAGGGTCAGATTCGATTGATTTCTATTTATTTGCTACGACTTACGGGCTGGATTATACCGATTGGATGCTACGCATAGCCGGCTTCCAGCTGGCTGCGCACGGCAAGCACAAAAACGGTATCAATTTCATGGACGTAACGGTACAAGGCAATATAGCCATGCGAGCGACGACCGATCACCAGTTCTCGCTTGTCGTTACTCGAGGGGCGACCAATCATGGGGTTGTGTTCCAGCACGTTGATCGCTTCGATGATCTCCCGAATACGCAGCGCCGGATTTTCAATTTGATAATGTAAAAGGTGATCCAGAATGCGATCAAAATCGTCTGCGACTTCCGCTGCTAATTCGATGCGCGACACGGTTAGCGTGCCAGTTTTTGAGCCAGCGGGCGGGTTGGCGTATTACCGGCAATGCGTTCTTCCAGATAGCCGCGCATTTCCTGCCACGGTATCGTTTTCCCGGAACTTGCGATACGGGCATAGCGATCTTCGGCTTGGGCATCCAAGTCAGCACGCAAATCCTCCTGCGCTGTCTTTTGCGCAATGGCATCAAGAATGAAGCTGTGCGTGCTGGTACCGGCGCGTTTCGCTGCCGCCGCAACGCGGAATTTCAGCTCTTCCGGCAAACGTATGGTGGTCGTGGACATGGCGAACTCCAAAGTATTAAGTAATGCGCGCATTGTAGCGCATCTGTGCTACATCGCATCAGGGGAATAAGGCGCCACAGCAATAATTTACAGGTCGATGTTTTTTGTAACAATTTGATTACTATCAAATTATTTATCAGGTAATACGCCATGCAAATGAAAACATACTTTCTCGCCTCAGTTATTTTAACCAGCCTGGCAGGCAATAGCGTGCTTGCAGATTACAGTTCAAGTGAGGTGGGGGTGAGCCGTTACTATCGCCCGAATGCCTCGGACGAGTGTTCCAAACTTAAACCCGACGAGGTAGATCACGCCTGTGATGCTGGTGTAGTGGAGGGAACGCGTCTGGCGGAGCATTGGGGGACTGCCAATGGATTTAAGGAAGGTTATCTGAAAGGTTACGCGCGCGGCTTGAATCAGACGGCGCTGGCACATCAGCAGGATGCGAGCCAAATACAAGCTGGAGCGGGGCAGGTTAACCAGGCGAGCCGCTTTAGTCAGTATATGCAGTCAGCGCGCGACATGGGTGCTACTCAGGGGACCAGCGACGGCAATACGGCCGGCGCTTCTGAAGCATCAGCGCGCTTTTGGGGCGCAGTGGGTAAAGGTCAGTTGCCCAGCCAGCAGGTCGCGATTCACCAGACTCACTACCTCGGCGTGGATAACGGTTATCGGACCCATGGACCTGCCATCGTAAAAACGTCGCAGCAGATACTCCAGCAGGACATGACCAGCCTTGACCGGCTCGATCCCTACAGTAGTTGGGATAACGTCTATGCCGAGCGCGATGGCAATATGCATATCTGGCAATACTGGGCTGTCGATGGATCCTATAACTACGACAGCAGCCGCTGGACGTACGGCAGTCGCGAGTCTGAGGATTGGAATATGTGGCAACGCCGAGGTGATCGCAGCGGTGTTTATGCCCGCTATCGCGACCCTCTTAAAGTAGCCGATGGTAAGGACGACAAGGGCAATCCGAAATTCAAGAGTATCAACCTGCAGGATGCATTCGAGCGCGGTTTTAAAAAAGCATATCGCGACTATATCGCATACTATTTCTCGCAGGGTGCCTATCAGGGCTATGAGCATGGCCTCAACTACGGCAACATCGTCGGCACACAGTTGGGGCAAAAGATCGCGCAGCAGAGCGGCATGATTCAGGAGTTCGACCGTCAGTTCAAGGCTGAATCGGTTGCAGCTTATTCAGGTGCCTATGCAAACACCTATCGGCAATCGTTCGAGACGACTTATGCTGATTATGCGACTCATCCTAAACTCTCGGCTCGTGTCGACAGCGTAATCGGCAAAAGCGACGACGGTATCTTGTCTCCCGGTGAACCTGTTTCACTGATTTTTACCCTGACAAATACGGGCGGCGTAGCGCCTGACAATGTGACCGTGACGCTGGATGGCAACCTTGTCCAGCTTGTTGAAGAGAAGCTGCCCGTCATTGGTCGTCTGGCCGCCCGGCAATATAAAACCCGTATTCTGGGTACCATTGATCCTGCACTGTTGACTCGTGCCAGCGCCAGCATTGATTTGATGGTCAACGGGGTGCGTACTTCCCATACCGAAAACGTATTTAACCAGATCGGACTCAATGGCGTCCAAAACCAGATCGACATCCTGCGCGGAGCCGGCTCGGTCGCGATTACGCTAGCCAACCTGTCGACGGTGCACAGCGCGGGTTTGGTGACGGTCAATCTCGACATCGGCAGTGTGGCGGCCAAAGGGAACGCAGGTTCGCTGGCGGGCCATGAGGGAAAAACGGTGACGCTGAACATCGCGGGGCTGGATCCACTGACGCTGATTACCTCGGGCTTGACCGGCAATATCCAGTTGATGATGAATAATCACTTGCAGGAATCGGGTAGCCTCGTCGTCAAGTCGGATAATACCGCAGCCGATCTGGTGCGCTACTTCGATCAGTTGGCGACAGGTAATGGATTCATTGGCAGCGCAGCAAGTTTGGATGCGCGTATCGGCGAAGTCGCCGCGAAGATTATGGAGATCAATCACGGGGAAGTGAGCCGCGACTTTGAGGGGAACCCCTGGGCCGATACTCCGCCCGGGAGCATACTGGCCAACGTGGTTGCGACTTATAAAGCTACGCCGCAAACCCCGGCATCAGCCGCATACTATGACGCGCTGGGGCAGAGATTCTGGGAAGATCGCACTAATCTTGGACGTTTTATCTTCAAAAGTTCGGCTCGCAATGCCTACGAGGAACTGACCAAGACGTTGTTGCTGTCGAAGCCTAAGCACTAGATGCTGAAGTTTCTGCTGGCTCTGCTGCTGGTATTTTCCGGCGCGGCAAGGGCGGATAGTCTGGCAGAGCAGAGCAGAGTCTGGCGCTGGCCGAGATAATCCTCACCGCAGAGGATGCGCATGGGGAGTTGGCTTATACGCGCCTGATACCGCTTTTGTTGTCCGAAGAATTGCGCTTGTCGCTGGCGGATACAAAAAAGCTCACGCTGCCGGGCGACGATCCTTTGCTTCGCTGGAGTTTGCCGTGGTGTCCTGACGAACAAGCCTGTCACCTGATGCTCACTTTCAGGGACAAGGTCATTGCCGCACCCGTTGCGGAAAAACTTCCCGATGTCGCCGGACTGTGGCAGCGCTGGGGGGAAAAGCTGGCGCAGAAAAAAGGCTGGATGGAGTTTGAATCCACCTTCAAATCTTACGCTCGTCAGGACGATTTGCTGGGCTGGCTACTCCCCGGTCGACAGGAACTGGTCGTGGTGATTGCCGACGGCTATCTCGATAGCGTCGATACTGCTGAGGCGGCCTGGTCAGATGATGTCTTCAATTCAAAGATATCTTCGGCATTGTTTCAGGCGATTTTCAGTTTGAAACCAGAAGCGGGCAATGAAAATATCCTTACCGGTCAAATCGAAGCGCCGGATGGCACGCTCCGCAAGATGAAAGTTGTAATCGAACATTCCGGCATCGCCGCGCCGTGGAGCCTTGAGCAGCAGCGCCAGCAAAGCGCTCGCGCCTATGATCTTTTTAAATGGGGGATGGAAAATGCCGATATTCTGATCTATGACGGCCACAGCCGCTACGGTAGCTCACTGGATTTCGGCCTGCGGAACGATGCGCAAAATCCGTACAAATTTCATGTGGGCAGCCTGTTGTTCAATCTGCCGCTTAGCTTTTATCCCGACATCGCCAAAATGAAGTTTCGCGTCGATCGCCCGCAGGCCTTGATTCATCTGGGTTGTGACTCGGAATCCCTGTATCAGGCACGGCTGAAGGAAATCACGTCGCGCGCAAATGGCACTACGGCGGTGTTCACGATGAGCGGCGACATGCAGCAAAACGACGGGCCGATGATGGAAATTTTGTATGTTCATGGCCTGCTAAACGGAGTTGGCGAGCAAGACCTCAAGCGCTTCGTTCGAGAGGCGCAGTTCAACTAGCATCGCCTCGTTAAAAATATGATTTCAGGTAGTTCTATCGCCCAGTGGGGTGTCGTCGGTTGGCGATGATAGCGAACACGGTTCCCATGTTACCCATCCCCCTTTGGTAAAGTGCGAAAAATTACAATTTCAACTTAAGTGGTTGGCGATTTTGCGCAGTACCTCTTGAACCCAGTGTCTATGCAGCAGTTTTCCTGCGCGGGGAGAGGGAGTCAATATGCCAAATGGCCTATGAGTTTTCAGCTTGTCGTGCGGGTGGGGGTGAGTGCTTAAGGGGTATGCTGAAATGCCGGTTTCGCAGTTCACAGCGCTGGAACTGCGAAACCGATGTTGCGGAGCTTTACTGCGCGGTGGCGGTGTCGTCAGCCGGTGTGTCGGTCTGTTCGGTCTGAGTCTGTTCTTCTTTGGCGGCTGTTTTCTTCAGCAGTTTGTCGGCTTGTTTCTTTTGTTTGGCTAATTCTTTCTGCCGTTTTTCGAAGGTGTAGTTTGTCTTGGCCATAATAGTGTCCTGATGTGTTCCTGCCTGAGTTATTCAGGTCAGGAACCGTTAATAATAAATTTTTCTCAACGGGTGATTATTTGCCGCGTCTTGCTGCCGGACGGGGTGAAAACAGTGCCGGTTGAGGCATGGCCTGATGACGGGCCGCTTCAGAGAGCAAAGGTTGCGGCTTCGGGGTCGATTGTGCGGCGCGAGGTTTTTGTGCCGGACGGGGTTGGCCGGTAGTTTGCGGGCCGCGTGGCGTCTGAGTCCGAGCTTGCGGGTCGCGCGGTGTGCGATTGCCGGTTGGTGCCTGACCTTCGCGCGGCGGGCGGTTGGCATCGCGCGGAGCTTGTCCCTCACGTGGCGGACGGGCCGTGGTGTTGCTGTGGCGCTTCTGGCCGTGCTGCGGGCGGGGAGGGCGCGGTGCTTCGGCCGGAATGTGGGTGGGCGGCACGAAACTGTCGATGGTAATTCTTGGGATTTGCGTCTTGATCAGGCGTTCGATGTCTTTCAAATGTTGCAACTCTTCACTATCCACCAGTGAAATCGCCGCGCCATTGCTGCCGGCACGCCCTGTACGACCGATGCGGTGCACATAATCTTCGGGCACGTTAGGCAGTTCGAAATTGACCACATGGGGCAGCATGTCGATATCGAGGCCGCGGGCTGCGATGTCGGTTGCAACCAGCACGGGCATCGTGCCGTCTTTAAACTGCGACAAGGCTTTGGTGCGTGCCGACTGGCTCTTGTTGCCGTGGATCGCGGCGGCTGGAATACCGTCGGCATTGAGTTTCTCGGCCAGACGGTTAGCGCCGTGCTTGGTGCGGGTAAACACCAGCACCTGCTTCCAGTCATTGTGCTTGATCAGATGGGAGAGCAGATGGCTTTTGAGCTTTTGCGCAACCATATGGACGGTTTGTGCAACCAGTTCCGATGTGGTGTTGCGTCGTGCGACTTCGACGAAGCCCGGATTGTTGAGCAGTCCGTCAGAGAGCGTCTTGATTTCTTCGGAGAACGTCGCGGAAAACAGCAGGTTCTGGCGCTTTTTAGGCAGCAGCGCGAGTATCTTTTTGATATCGCGAATAAAGCCCATGTCCAGCATGCGGTCAGCTTCGTCCAGAATCAGAATTTCAACGGCGGATAAATCCAGCGTTTTTTGCCCGACGTGATCCAGCAGGCGACCCGGTGTTGCGACCAGAATGTCTACTTGGCCGCGCAACGATTTGATTTGGGGGTTAATGTTGACCCCGCCGAACATCACTAGGGATTTGAGCGGCAGGTATTTTCCATAGGTTTGTACCGATTCTTCAACTTGGGCGGCAAGTTCGCGCGTCGGGGTCAGAATCAGGCAGCGCGGGCGGCCGGCACCGGGATTAGCGGCAGGACGGCTGTTCAGCAGATGCAAGACCGGCAGGGTAAAACCTGCGGTTTTCCCCGTACCTGTTTGTGCGCCGGCCAGCAAATCGCCACCGGCGAGAACCAGCGGAATTGCCTGGGACTGTACGGGGGTAGGTTGCGTGTAACCTGCGTCAGCAATGGCGCGCATGATGGGTTCAGCCAGATTGAGGCTGGCAAAGGTAACGGTTGAGGCGGTAATTGTGTTTGGCAAAGCATGGCTCCTGCGACGGCCTGACGCTCAAGAATGAGCGGCACCAATCGGGGCAGACGAAATGTGTGATCGAAGAGATCTGGAGTTGGTAAGTGGCCGCTGCGCTGATTGGCTTTACGCAGGGCGGATGCATTATACATAATAAATGCCTGATCGTTTGCAGGACGTCTGGTCGCACGGCTGTTCGTTCTGGCCGAACGGGACGTTATAATTTTCAATCGGCTCTTGTATTTTGCGCAGTCAATGCCATATAGGGATGCATAGAAAATTGCCTCGCTCAGGTATAATGCCCAATTTTGAAACGATTCGATAGGAAATTCCATGCCAATTTATGCTTATGCGTGTTCCGATTGCGGTCTGCAAAAAGATGTCATGCAAAAAATGAGCGATGAACCGCTCAGTACATGCCCTGAATGCGCCAAGGAAACATTTTCCAAGCAGTTGACCGCGCCCGGCTTTCAGCTAAAGGGCAGCGGCTATTATGCGACTGACTTCAAGAATAAGCCGGCATCGCCCTGTGCGCCTTGTCCTAGCGCGGCATCATGCCCTTCGGCTAATTCCTGATCGATGAAGAAATTTCTTGTCACAGGCCTGCTGGTCTGGGTGCCGTTAGGCATCACGATCTGGGTGCTGAATCTGACCATCACGACGATGGATCAGACCTTGTTGTTGTTGCCGAGGCAGTGGCATCCCGATATTTTATTGGGTATCCATATACCGGGCTTAGGGATTATTCTAACCTTTGTGGTGGTGTCGCTCACCGGTTTACTGATCCGCAACGTGTTCGGCCAGCGCTTGTGGGCTGCCTCCGAGAAGGGCATGCTGCACGTCCCCTTCGTCGGCAGTATCTACAAAGGCGTCAAACAGGTCAGTGATACCTTGTTGTCGGGTAGTGGTAATTCTTTCCGGCAAGTGCTGCTGGTTCGCTATCCGCATCCGGATGCATGGTCGCTTGCCTTTCAAACCAATGTGCCCAATGAAGTAGCGGGCAAGTTTGATGACGAGTATGTGGCGGTGTTTATTCCCACCACGCCCAGCCCCGTCAACGGTTTTTATTTTTTCGTGCGCCGTGCCGACACCATCGTGCTGGATATGACGGTTGATGTGGCTTTGCGCTCCATTGTTTCAATGGGTGTGGTATCCGATACGCCATCGGCTATCCCGCCTTCACCTACACTTTCTTAAATACTATGCGTACACATTACTGCGGCACACTCAATACCGACCAACTCGACCAGACCGTGAGCATTTGCGGCTGGGCGCACCGCCGCCGCGATCACGGCGGGGTGATTTTCATCGACTTGCGCGATCGTGAAGGTCTGGCTCAGGTGGTGTGCAATCCGGATCAACTGGAGATGTTTAAAATCGCCGAATCAGTGCGCAACGAATATGTCTTGCGCATCACAGGTACGGTGCGTCGTCGCCCTGAAGGCGCATCCAACAGCAATCTGGTCAGCGGTGAGATCGAAATTCTGTGTCAGGAAATCGAAGTGCTGAACGCATCCATCACCCCGCCGTTCCAGCTCGATGATGAAAACTTGTCGGAAAATGTGCGTCTGACCCATCGCGTGATCGACTTGCGCCGTCCGCAGATGCAAAAGAATCTGATGTTGCGCTACAAGGTGACACGTGCCTTCCGAAATTTCTTAGACAGCCGCGGTTTTATCGACATCGAAACGCCGATGCTGACCAAGTCCACACCGGAAGGCGCGCGCGATTATCTGGTGCCGTCCCGCGTGCATCCGGGCGAATTTTTCGCGCTGCCACAGTCGCCGCAGTTATTCAAACAGTTGCTGATGGTGGCGGGTTTTGATCGCTATTACCAGATCACCAAATGTTTCCGCGATGAAGATTTGCGTGCCGACCGTCAGCCTGAATTCACACAGGTGGATATCGAGACCTCGTTCCTCAACGAGACACAGATCACAGCGCTGACTGAAGAGCTGATTCGTACCGTGTTCAAGGATGCGCTGGCGGTTGATCTGCCGAATCCGTTCCCGCGTATGGCCTACAGCGAGGCGATGGCGCGCTTCGGTTCCGACAAGCCTGATCTGCGCGTGACGCTCGAATTGACTGAAGTGACCGATGTGATGAAGGATGTCGCGTTCAAGGTGTTTGCAGGCGTGGCGAATTCGGCGACCGGCCGCATTGCTGCGATGCGTGTGCCAGGCGGCGCTGCCTTCACCCGTGGCGAAATCGACGAATACACCAAGTTTGTCAGCATCTACGGCGCGAAGGGCCTGGCTTACATCAAGGTCAACGATATTACCCAGCCGAATGAAACCGGTTTGCAATCGCCTATCGTGAAAAACATCCACGAAGCAGCGTTGAAATCCGTGATTGAACGTACGGGCGCGCAAAACGGCGACCTCATTTTCTTTGGCGCTGACAAGGAAAAAATCGTCAACGACGCACTGGGCGCACTGCGCTGCAAGATCGGCCACGAAAAAGGCCATGTCAATGGCAATGCCTGGGAGCCGTTGTGGGTGGTGGACTTCCCGATGTTCGAATACGACGAAGAAGGTAAACGCTGGAACGCTTGTCACCATCCGTTCACCGCGCCTAAAGATGAACATCTGGCGCTGCTGGAATCGGATCCGGGCAAGTGTCTTGCCAAGGCGTACGATCTGGCATTGAACGGCTCGGAATTGGGCGGCGGTTCGGTGCGTATCCATAAGGCGGAAGTTCAGAGTCAGGTATTCCGCGCGCTCAATATCGACGCGGAAGAAGCTCAATTGAAATTTGGCTTCCTGCTTGATGCCTTGCAGTATGGCGCGCCACCGCATGGCGGCCTGGCGTTCGGTCTGGATCGCATCGTCACCATGATGACGGGTTCCGAATCGATCCGCGACGTGATCGCCTTCCCTAAGACGCAGCGTGCGCAGTGCCTGCTGACACAAGCACCGTCTGCAGTAGATGAGCGTCAGTTGCGCGACTTGCACATCCGTCTGCGTCAGCAACCAACGGTGGAAGTGGTCAAGGAATAGTATGTATCGCATGCTGCAAGTCTGGCTGATTCTGATGGCTTTTTGCCTGCCGGCAGAGGCGCATTCGCATCATCGTGCATCAGCACAGGCGGAGGTGACGCTCATTGCGGTGGCCGATTTGCCGGCAGAGGCGCGTGCCACCTTGCATGCGATTCGTCAGGGCGGGCCATTTGCTTATGACAGGGATGGCGTGGTATTCGGAAATTACGAACGGGCCTTGCCAAATCAGGCGCGCGGCTATTACCATGAATACACAGTAAAAACACCGGGTGCACGCAATCGGGGGGCGCGCCGTATCATCGCAGGTCGTCCGGGCGAGTATTACTACAGCGCAGACCATTATCAATCCTTTAATCGCATACGGGAGTAGCCATGAACGCAGTACCTCAACTGAACAATCTGGCAGCGGCGGGCTGCCATAAGCTGGACTGTGATGTGGATGGGTTGCTGGAGGCTGCTGACGCCGCAGGATACGCGCTGTTTGAAGCTGAGTTAAAAGGTGTCAAGGGTAAGAAAAATCTGCTCAATGCCTTGTCACGCGCGACGAAGTATCCGGGTGAGTTTGGCGAAAACTGGGATGCGTTGGTCGATGTGTTGTGCGATTTGTCGTGGGATGCGGCACCCGGTTTTGTGCTGGTATTGCACAATGTCAGCCCGACGCTGGGGCTGTCATCTAACGACCGCGAAATTGCGCAGGATATTTTTGATGATACGGTCGTCTACTGGCGGCAGCGCAATATTCCATTCTGGATATTTTTTGCCTGAACATGAACGGTAAAAAACAGCCGGTATCAGTGCTGGTGGTGATTTACACCGCCGACCTTGACGTGTTGTTGCTCGAGCGTGCCGATCACCCGGGATACTGGCAGTCGGTGACCGGCAGTCGTGAAGGCGTTGAGTCATTGCGCGATACGGCGATCCGCGAAGTGCGTGAGGAAACGGGGCTCGATGCCAATCAGCATGAGTTTACCCACTGGCAGCTACAAAATACCTATGAAATTTATTCGCACTGGCGTCATCGTTATGACGAGGGGGTCACGCAAAACACCGAGCATGTGTTTGGCTTGCAATTGCATAGCAGGCAGGACATTCAGCTATCCCCCCGCGAACATCTGAATTATCAGTGGCTGCACTGGCAGGACTCGGCAAAGAAAGTTTTTTCACCGAGCAACCGGGAGGCAATCTTACAACTGACGCAGCGCGTAATCAGGAAAAATTCATGAATCCTATCAGTATTGCTTACGATCATCCGGGGTGTTCTACCGCATCCGCATGGGCTCAAGTGCCGCGCGAGGCGGATTTGCTGGAAAAACCTGAATTGATTGCCCGCATCAAACGCCTGTTGATAGAGCAGGATGCGGTGCTGGTAGCGCACTATTATGTGCACCCTGATTTGCAGGATCTGGCGGAAGCCACCGGCGGCATCGTCTCCGACTCGCTGGATATGGCAAACTTCGGCCATCAGCACCAGGCTAAAACTATCGTCGTCGCAGGTGTGCGCTTCATGGGCGAGACCGCCAAAATTCTCAATCCTGAAAAGCGCGTGCTGATGCCGGAACTCGCCGCCGAATGTTCGCTCGATCTTGGGTGTCCGGCGGACGAGTTTGCCGCGTTTTGCGATGCCCATCCTGACCGCACCGTAGTTGTGTATGCCAATACCAGTGCGGCCGTGAAGGCGCGTGCCGATTGGATGGTGACGAGTTCCATCGCGTTGCCCGTGGTCAAACATCTGCACGAGCAGGGCAAAAAAATCCTCTGGGCGCCGGATCGCCATCTGGGAAATTATGTTCAGGAGCAGACGGGGGCTGACATGCTGCTCTGGCAGGGCGCGTGTGTGGTACACGATGAATACAAGGCGCGTGAACTTATTGAATTAAAAGCACAGCACCCGGGTTGTCAGGTGCTGGTGCATCCTGAATCGCCGCGTGCGGTCGTGCAATTAGCCGATGTGATCGGCTCCACCACACAGCTGATCAATGCCGCTCGTGCGTCTGATGCACACGTGTTTATCGTCGCTACCGACAACGGGATTCTGCACAAGATGCGCACGCTGTGTCCTGACAAGCTCTTTTTGGAAGCGCCGACCGCAGGCGCGGGGGCCAATTGCACCAGTTGCAGTCATTGTCCTTGGATGGCGATGAACGGGCTGATCAATCTGGCTGAGGTGCTCGAGAGTGGCGCGAATGAAATCCATGTCGATCCGGCGATTATTCCACGCGCAGTACAACCGATACATCGCATGTTAGATTTTGCCCGCCAGATCAAACTGCCGGCGCGCGGCATCGGCAACGTCTGACACCCTGTGCAGGTGCGTCATTAAAAAATGGAAAATCAGTGCCAGTCATGTATAGTTGCTTGCACGCGATAGCTTGTAACTCGTCGCTGTAATTGGTGTAACTTGGGACGATTTAGCTCATTATTTTTGCCAGGAGAGAAAAATGAAACGCTTTGGTCTGATTTTTATCATGATGTCACTTGCCGCGTGTAGCGGTCCGCGGACCTATGCTGAAAAGGAGGCGTTTCGTGCTGATACACGTTACAGTCGAGACTTTACAGTCGCACCCGATGCGGTTTGCGAGGCCGCCCGCCGGGTATTGCTCAGAGATGGTTACATCGTAGAACCGGGTGCGGTGCCGCGACTGACCGGCGTCAAAGAATTTCAAATAGATGAGAACCAGCAGGCTCAGTTGCGTCTCTATGTAAACTGCAGTCCGCGCGCTTCGGGTTCCACTTTGTTTGTCACCGCGACGGAAGAGCATTTCGACGTTAAAACCAGTCGCAAGAGTACCTCAGTCGGCCTCCCGCTGCTGTTTCCTGTCTCCATTAGCAATAGCAGCGAAGTCGACGCTCAGGTGAAGGTGCGCGGCGAGACGGTCAAAGACAAAGATTTTTATGAGCGCTTTTACCGCGGCGTTAATCAGGAGCTTGTCCGCTAATTCATGTCGAGTGTGTGCCACGCCTGGGCGAGGATGCGTTAACCGATGGATGCAGGTATGCAAGGAATCAGAACGTAATCATGCAAACACTGACTGTCGCGACCTACAATATCCACAAAGGATTCTCACACTTTAATGGCCGGGTGGTGATGCACGAATTGCGCGAGCGGCTGCATGAGCTGAATGCGGACATCGTTTTTTTGCAGGAAGTGCAGGGCGAGCATACAGGGCACGCCGGGCGTTTTGCCAATTATCCTGAAGGCGCGCATCACGAGTTTATCGCCGACCGGCGCTGGCCCCATTCCGCCTATGGCAAAAATTGCGTGTATGAGGCGGGCCATCACGGCAATGCGATTTTGAGCCGTTATCCCATCGTACAGACCCTCAATACCGATATATCAGCACATCGTTTCGAGAGTCGCGGCCTGCTGCATTCTGAGATCGAGTTGCCGGGCGGTCAGCGGCTGCACAGTCTGTGTGCGCACTTCGGGTTGTTTGCCAGAGGACGGCGCGCACAAACGCGTGCCCTGATCGAGTATGTGCAGCATGAAATTCCGCCCGATTTACCTGTGATCATCGCCGGTGATTTTAACGACTGGCGCAATCAGATGGGGGCTCGCATCGCAAGTGAACTTGGGATGCACGATGTGTTTCAGTTGCATGGCGGTCGTGTCGCGCGCAGCTTTCCGGCACGTTTTCCACTGTTTCAATTGGATCGGATTTATATGCGCGGATTTACGGTGGCGCAAACCGAGGTGCATGTCGGCGGTGCGTGGCAACGTCTGTCAGATCACGCGGCGATTTCGGCAACGCTGCAGTCTAATGCCTGACGTTTTTCAAATCGATGGGAATGAACTTGCGCTGCTGCAAAATGGCGCGGCCTATTTTCCCGCGCTGTGCGACGATATCGATGCGGCAAAACGCTTGGTGTCTCTGGAAACCTATATTTTCGCCGCAGATCAGGCGGGGATGGCTGTTAGAGATGCCTTGCTGCGCGCGGCGCGGCGCGGCGTGATCGTACGCGTGCTGCTGGATGGGTTTGGTGCGGCTGATTTTCCAAAGCGCTGGCTCGATGAGTTCAAAACGGCCGGCGTGCAAGTGCATTTTTTCAGGCGTGAACTCTACAGGTTCAAACTGCGTCGCCATCGTTTGCGGCGTATGCATCGCAAGCTTATCGTGATCGATGGCGAATTGGCCTATATCGGCGGCATCAATATCATCGATGACGGGGCAGAGCCCCGTTTTGATTTTGCCGTGCGTCTGGATGGGACTGTTGCTGTTGAAATTCATGACGTGATGCGCCGGATGTGGAATGCTGTTGTGTGGGCCAGTGGCAAGCGTATGGTACGTGATGTCGGCCCCGGGGGCGCTAGTGGCACTCGGGTCGTCGTGGTGTTGCGGGATAATCTTCGCCATCGCCGTGATATTGAACGCGCCTACCTCAAACAGATCCGCGCGGCACAGCAAGAGGTCGTGATCGCCAATGCCTATTTTTTGCCCGGACGTATTTTTCGCCGAACGATGATACAGGCCGCCCGACGGGGCGTGCGTGTGGTGCTGTTGCTGCAAGGTCGGATTGAACATCGCCTGCTCCATTATGCAACCCGTGCGCTCTACGCCCAATTGCTGGTGGCAGGAATCGAAATTTACGAATATCAGCCGGGATTTTTGCACGCGAAAGTCGCTGTCATCGATGGCGCGTGGGCAACGGTGGGTTCATCGAATATCGATCCGTTCAGCTTGATGCTTGCACGCGAGGCAAATCTAATGGTGACGGATGCAGCGTTCGCGCGGTGTTTACGAGACAAATTGATGTATGCCGTTGCGCACGCTGCGGTGCGTATTGAAGCTGATCGCGCTCCCGGTTGGGGTAATCATCTGCTGGTCAGATTGAGTTATGCCACCGTGCGCATGGTGATCGGTTTGCTAGGATATGGAAAAAGCGTGATTTGATGCCACAGACTATCGTGCGGTGCCGCGACTGCCGGCATTATTATGTGACGCATCAGGCAGGTTTCAGATATGGCTGCCGTGCGCTGGAATTTAAAAGCCGGCGAGAGCCGGCGACTGAGGTGCGTGAGGCTTCAGGCCAACCGTGTCAATATTTTCAGCGCAAGTTGGCTCAGTCTGTGTAGCGATTATTCCGCATCCTGATGGCTGTAAGCTCGTCAGCGGAAGAATCAGGGTCACGCAACTTCCCAGGCCTTTTTCGGACTTAATCATCAGCGCGCCACCCAAGGCCCGCATTCTTTCATTCATCCCGCGCAGTCCAAAGCAATCTGGCTTTTTTGAGGCGTTGTTTGGTTCGAAGCCGATACCGTTATCTTGTACGCTCAGCTGAAACTGATCTAGGTCGCAGGATAGGTTGATCGTCACATGCTGCGCTTTTGAATGCTTGGCTGCGTTGGTGAGCAGTTCCTGAGTGATGCTAAACACGGCGGTGAGTTGCACCTCGCTGATGACGGGCAGATGGTCACTGTAGTTTAAGATGCACTCGATTTTGAACATGTTGATGAAATCATTTTTTAGCCAGTCGAGGGCGGACACGAGGCCTGAGTCGATCACGATGGGACGTAAATTGACCACGATGCCGCGCATGCTTGCGATTGCGCGATTGATCAGCTGGATCATGTCGATGGCTTTGGGTACGAGTTGGGGTGCCCGCGTGTGGCACTCGGTTTTGAGCAGGCTCAGATCAATGCGCAATGCGGCAAGTAATTGGCCCAACTCATCGTGTAATTCGTATGCGATACGTTTACGCTCGGCGATGAGGGTCGATTCAGAGTTTGCAATTAAGGCGCGCAGGTTATCCACGGCGCTGCGCAGTTTTAGGGCTTCTATCTTCTGATTGGCAGCATAGTTTGAGAGTTCAAGTTGCATGGTGTGGCGTTCGGTAATGTCCGTGTGCAAAATAACGGCACCGTGCTTAGCATTTTTACCCAGCGGGGTGACGCTGACTTCAAACCAGCGCTGCTGATCGGGGGAGTGGCAGGGGTATTCATGGCTGAATCGGGTGATACTGGTATTGAGTACGGCGCGTATGCCTTCGTAAACTTCGCGCCCGCCAGCGTCTGTCCCTGCACCCAGGCAGGCTGTCAGATAGTTTTGACCGATGATGTCGTGCGGTTTATCTAAGTTGTTTTCGTCAGAAAAGCGCAGCCAGGGTTGATTGACCGCGACAATCACCCCGCTGGTGTCGATGACCGCAATATTTGCGGCAACAGAATCGAGTATGGATTGAAAAAATCCGCGTCTATCATTGTGGCGGAGGCCTGCTACATCGTGGAATTTGCCCGGCATGTCTGCCGTTTCTGTGCGGGTTGCTAAGAGCGCGGCGGTCAGCTTCATTCCTGAGGTTGAAAAGGGCTGCGGATAAAGTGAGGCCATCGGTATATTGACGCATGTGCATGAACGCCGAATTATGCCCAGCAACGCGGCTGTCGCACAATCGGGCGATGCTGATTTTGTGTCAGCAAAATCCGTATAGGTTGATGGGGTTATCCTGACAGGCGCGACACAATGGCAGCGTAGGGTGAGCTGCTGAGGCTATAATCGGCGCTTACTGATTTTACTCATCTGCCATGCAATCACATTCAACTTCCACTTCTGAACACGACACGCAAGGCGGTTGGCAGACGCTGCGCTCACTGGTTCCCTATCTGATGGAATTCAAGGGGCGGGTGATCCTGGCGATGAGTCTGTTGATCCTCGCAAAGTTGGCCAATGTGACCGTGCCGCTGGTGCTCAAACAGATCATCGATGCCCTGGATAAATCACATGCGGTGCTGATGATTCCGGTGGCGCTGATCTTGGGCTATGGCTTATTGCGTCTGATGAGCACCTTGTTCGGCGAATTGCGCGATGCGGTGTTTGCCAAGGTGACACAAAGAGCGATCCGGCGTGTCGCGCTGCAAGTGTTTGAGCATTTGCACAGCTTGAGTCTGCGTTTTCACTTGGACCGCCAGACCGGGGGCGTGTCGCGTGACATCGATCGGGGGACACGCGGCATCGGGTTTTTGCTCAATTTCATGTTGTTTAACATTTTGCCGACCCTGCTGGAAATCGGCTTGGTGGCGGCGATACTGCTGAATAAATACAATCCGTGGTTTGCCGGGATCACTTTCGTCACATTGATTTTCTATATCGGTTTTACGCTGTTTGTCACCGAGTGGCGCATGGTGGTCAGGCGCACCATGAATGAGCTCGATTCCAAGGCGAACAGCCGCGCGATCGATAGTCTGCTCAATTATGAAACGGTGAAGTATTTTGGTAATGAGCAGTATGAGGCGCGTCGTTACGATCACAATATGGAGCACTGGGAGACGGCGGCGGTGCGTAACCAGACATCGCTGGCCTTTTTGAATGCAGGGCAGAGTGTGATCATCGCCATCGGGATCACCGCATTGATGTGGCTGGCCGCTGATGAAGTGGTCCGGGGCACGATGACCGTGGGCGATCTGGTATTGATCAACGTCTTCATGCTGCAGTTATACATGCCGCTGCATTTTCTGGGTTTCGTCTATCGCGAAATCCGCCATGCGCTGGCCGATATGGAAAAAATGTTCGGCCTGCTGCATCAGGCGCGGGAAGTTGCCGATGCACCGGACGCACCCGCGTTATCGGTCGGTGCGGCTGAGGTTCGGTTTGAACAAGTCGCTTTCGGCTATAACCCGGACAGGCAAATCCTGTATGACGTGAATTTTACGATTCCGGCCGGACATACCGTGGCGGTGGTCGGATCAAGTGGCGCGGGTAAGTCGACGCTCTCTCGCCTGTTGTTTCGCTTTTATGATGTGCAGAGCGGCTGTTTGCGCATTAACGGGCAGGATATACGGGAGGTCACGCAAAGCAGTTTGCGTGCGGCAATCGGCATTGTGCCGCAGGATACGGTGCTGTTTAACGATACCATTTATTACAATATCGCCTATGGAAAGCCCGATGCTGCAAGGGATGCGGTCATCGCTGCGGCGCAGGCGGCGCACATTCACGACTTTATCGAGTCGTTGCCGATGGGGTATGAGACTCAGGTCGGTGAGCGTGGTCTTAAACTCTCCGGCGGTGAAAAGCAGCGCGTGGCGATTGCGCGGGCCATTTTGAAAAATCCGGCGATTCTGATTTTCGACGAAGCGACCTCGGCGCTGGACTCAAAATCGGAGAAGGCGATACAGGGGGAATTGCGCAGCATTGCACAAAATCGCACGACGCTAATTATTGCACATCGACTCTCAACGGTGGTGGATGCCGACCGGATACTGGTGATGGATCAGGGGCGTATCGTCGAGCAGGGTGCGCATCACGAACTCTTACAACGCAATGGCGTGTACACGCAAATGTGGAATCTTCAGAAACGTGTCGAGGAAGAGCCGCCTGCCTGTTGATTTATATTGATTTATTTTTATTTTGGGGTATTCTTTTGCCCTATAGGTGTAATGGGAGCAAAAAAATGAAAAAATTATTATTGGTTTGTGTTTTGACATGCTACGGCATTGTCGCGCAGGCGGCTGAGCACAAGGCTGTTCATCACAAGCGCGTTGCCGCGCATCATGTCAAAGCGCACGTCAAACATCACGTTAAACACGCCGCTGTGCACCATGCCAAGCGCGTTCATGTCGCGCATGCCGTGAAGCATCCTCAGCTTGTTCATCGTACGTTGCATCCGAGCGAGCCTGAAGGCAATCATGTGGCGGCAAAACTTGATACTGAGCTGTCCACTGCGCTCTTTCAACCAGTGTCCAGTCCAAAATTGGCGTCTTCCATTGCGCTGATTTACGACGAGCAGACTCAGCGTCCTTTGTACACCAAGAATCCGGATGCGGTCGCGCCGATTGCTTCCATCACCAAACTGATGACCGCGATGGTGGTGCTCGATGCTGAGCCGGATCTGAACGAGTCGCTGAGCGTGGCGGATGCAGATCTGGATGTGCTCAAAGGCACGCACTCCCGCCTTGGTGTGGGGACGACCTTCATTCGGAGTGAAATGCTTAAGCTCGCGTTGATGTCGTCTGAAAATCGCGCAGCATCGGTCTTGGCACGTAATTATCCGGGAGGCACTGCAGCTGCGGTGGCGGCCATGAACGCCAAGGCGCGCAAACTAGGCATGACGCACACAACCTTCCGTGATCCGACGGGTCTCAACAGCGAGAATGTGTCGACGGCACGCGATCTGGTCAAAATGGTGGCTGCGGCGCGCAACTATAAATTGATTCATCTGTACACCACAACAGCCACGCATTCGGTAGAAGGTTCGCGCGGGCGTGAGTTGACGTTCAATAATACCAACCCGCTGGTCAAAAATGCGTCGTGGGAAATCGGCGTGAGTAAGACCGGTTATATCAACGAAGCGGGCCGTTGTCTGGTGATGCAGGCGCAGATTCGTCAGCGTCCGGTGATTATCGTGTTGCTTGATTCGGTTGGTAAAACCACCCGTATTGGCGACGCGAATCGCGTCAAGAAATGGATCGAAAGCGCCAGCACCCATGGCCGCCTAGTCAGTCGCGGTTAATTGCTAAGGGATGATTCGTCATCCCTTTTTTTATGTACGAAGGTTTTATACTCATTGCGCTGGTTGCACTGGTTGTTCTGGCGATCAGGACGGGAAAAGCCCAGCCCGTTATCATTCATCAGGCAGGCTATCTGCACGCCACCCTCGCCCCTCAATTGCAACGAACTCAGTGCTTTTTGGCGCAGATCGCAAGCTCGTTTGCGGGGGATAAAACCGGCGATATCGCTACGCGCTATTTTGACCTGCGCGATCAGGGCGGCCGCTATTTGCTGGCCGCGGGATTGCGTTCCGGTGTGTTTTATTTCCAAGTGATTTTGCCGCCCCTCAAGGGCGATGAGGCGCACACGCTGCGTGCGTTCGCAGAAGCCGTTATGGCGAACATTCCCTTGCAGGTGACGGGCGATGGCTGCTTGCCGGTCGAGTCTGTCGCGAAAGCTCACAAAATTAGCTGCCTTGAATTGTCTGATTGATCGCGCACCTGAGCGCAGGTTTACTCGAGCAGGATTTGCGTGTTGGCGACAAAGTCGTCCGCAATAGCTTCGGCGTTAGCCTGTGTATCGGCTGTCACCATGACATACCCTAGTCTGTCTGAATTCTCGAAGGGCGGGCGGGTTGCATCCCCCGTTTTTTTAAACAGATGAACGGCCATGATGCCCGGTTGTGTCGCAGGCGGCGTGATGACTGCTTTGATCGTGCCGTACAAATTCGAGGTAATCCATCTTGACACGGCGACACGGGGCGGGCGGGTATTGCGCAGTTCGGCAAGATCGCTGCCTAAATGCAGATTGATCACGTCGGTATAAATAGAACGATCCAGAGCGAAACCCAGCAAACGGGGTATGTGTGCACCGATCAGGCGTGGATTGACTTCAACCAGATAAGGCCCGTCGGGTGTGATGATGATTTCAGTATGCGCCGCGCCAAAATCGAATTGCAATGCGTCGAGAATCTGGAAAACATAATCGCGAATCATGCCGGTGTCGAATCTGTCTGACGGAAAACAACTCCCTTTGATGCCGAAGCAGGGGGGCGGGAAAAATACCTTGTCGTTGATGCCTAAAAACAGATGCCGTCCATTGACGGTAAACGTCTCGCAACCGATCACTTCGCCCTGAATAAACGCCTCGATCACCAACCTGTCATTGGCGCAGACGCCGAGGCCGTAATCCGTTTTCAGTGGCAGATAATTGGCAAAAGGCACAGCCAGCGCTGCGTACTCGTCCTCTGATTTGATGGTGAGAATATTTTGTGATCCGTAGCCATCCGATGGCTTAATGAGCACGGGAAAGCCGATGGTTTTGACCGCGGCTTGCAATTCTGGATTTGTCGTGGCAAGTGCAAATGCCGGTTGCCTGATGCCAAATTGCGCGAGGTGCTGCCGGACGCTGAATTTATCGCGGATCAGGGTGGCGGTTTTAAGGTTGAGGAATTTTAGATTCAGGCGTTGTGCCAGCCTTGCCGCTTCGATCATGCGTATGTCGATCAGGCACAGGATCGCGTCAAACGGGGTGTCGTGATGAACGGTGAGGGCGGCTTGTTCGAAACTCGCGTAATCGAAGGGTGAGATACAAATCAGTTCGCAGGCTAAATTGAGTGGCGAGGGCTGCGGGTAAAGCGCTAAATTCGCTGTAAAAAAGGTGACGCGATGACCCCGCAGGACGGCGTCTTCCAGTATCGAATAGTCGTTAGCGCCGGGTAGCTCGAGTAAAAGTAAATGTGCCATCAATCCGGCTTTACTGGATTAATGGCACAGGTCACTTTGATGCCGAAACTACGCTCTAATGTCGATGTTGTTGCCCACATTGCCTACCGGCTTGCTGACCGGTTCTTGCGGTGCGGTTTGCGTCGACGCCATCAATGTTTGCATCATTTGCGCTTGTTGCATTTGCTGCATGCGGCTCACGCTGCTGATCGATGGCGCGGCGCTTGCGGTAGAACTTTGAACTGACATTCCCCAACCCATAAAAACCCCTTAAAATAGTATTTGATACAAATGCAGACGAATTTTCGGCATGATACAACAGATTCATTTAAATACGAAAATTTCCTACTTAAAATCCACGCAATCTGGCAGGCTCACGCTACAATCAGCTAAGTTTATGTGGCATAGACGCGGGCGATTGAGCCTGTGAAATCAGATCATTCTCCCTGTTATCGGCACACTATTTGAAAGCTTGAATCAATAATGGAACATGTAGCACCCATCAGCGGCGTCGCAAGCTATAAAAATTATATTGCCACGACGGGCTACGACAATCAGGTGATCCTGTGGGATGCGCAAACGGGCCGTGCGCTGGCACGTGCGCTGCACGATCATCTGGCTAATCAGTGCAGTTTCAGCCACGACGGAACGTTGCTGGTGAGCGCGTCCAGCGACTATTCCGCCCGTATCTGGGAGATTCCCTCCCTGCAGCTCAAGTCAGCCCTTATCGGTCATACCGATGATGTGGATACGGCGGTCTTCTCGCCCGACGATCAGCTCATCGCGACCTGTGCGCTCGATCGCACGCTCAAGATTTTCGACCTTAACGGCCGCTGCCTTAAAACAATGACGGGGCATACCGGTAATGTCTTGACGGTTGCATGGAGTGCGGACGCTAAAACACTGATTTCATCGAGTGTCGATGGCACGATCCGGCATTGGGACGTGGCCAGTGGCCAGCAAATACACTGTACCTGTGAAGGCGCGCGCACGGATACCTTCGAGATGACGATTGATGGCTGTGTATACTCCGGCGATGACAGAGGGCGGATTGCCATCGTCAACGGCGAGCAGACCCGGTACATCGCAGCGCATCAGGCCGGGATCAAAAAACTGCTGCTCAACGCGTCACAAAATCTGCTGGTGACCATCAGCTACGATCGAAGCATCGCGTTTTGGCAGATAGCTCGGGCCGATGAACAGTTGGCTAATCTAACGGAAATTTCACGCTCTACTCTGCCGGCGCTGATCTGGGCGCGGGCGGCGGCTTTTTTGGATGACGGGCGGATCGTGCTGGGTACGTTCGGTTCTTGCTATGCCACCTTCGACTGGCGGCAGGGGAGTTGGGATATGGCTAACATCGAAGCCAGTCGCAGTCTCAATGCGGTTGCCGTGCGGGGTGCGGATGTGTATGCGGTGGGGGATGCGGGTGTCGTGTTCAAAAATAATACCCCGTTCAGCGAGACGGGCAGCCTGTGTAATTTTTTGCTGCCTGCGGGCGACAGGCTGCTCACTGGCGGGCAGATGGGGGTTTTGTTTGATGCCGTAAGCTGCGAAGCGCTGTATGAACATCATTCGCCCCTCAACTGCGCGGCCAGCTTTTTTCGTCAGGGCGTGCTGCATGTGGCCGTCGGCAGCTACACCGGCGAGGTGCTGGTTTTTGCGCTCGATTCAGGCGTGCTGCGGGTTGCGGTTGATAAACTCTATGAAAATGCCGTCAAGGGATTAGCGGCCAATGATGATGTGCTGTTTTCCGTGTGCGCGAACACCAATGTCACCTGGCAAAGCATTGCGACATTCGAGGTGATTAAAGTGAAAGAGCTGGCCCACCAGCGTATCGCCAACGGGTGTTGCCGGATTGCTGACGCGGGGTTCGCCAGTATAGGGCGCGATTTGAAGTTGCAGTTATACCTGGGCGATACACTCGAGTCCTACCAGACGCCGCATCGCAATTCGGTCAAGTGTATCGCGGCAAGTGCGGATGGTAAACGCATCATGACCGGCAGTTATGGCGGAACGCTGGCAGGCTTTGATGTTGAGGCGCGACGCTGGGTGTCATTTTCTCGCCCGACGGCATCCGGTATTTCTTCGCTTGCCTATGATCCGCTGCAGGATCGTTTCCTGGCGGGCAGTTACGATGGCTGTATTTATCCCGTGGAGGAATGATGAACATCCTGCTTTTTCCAGCGAGCTTACGCGCGCACTCCTACAATCGCCTGCTACTCGATTATCTGGCGGATTATCTGAGTCCGGCGTGCAAAATCGATATGCTCGATCCTGCGGAATTCACCTTCCCCTTATTTAATCAGGATCTTGAAAGCAGCGAAGAGGTGATTGCTGAGGTGGCCGGCATTTATCATCGCTTTAATCAGGCGGACGGAATGATCATCGCCTCGCCTGAATACAACGGGCATGTGTCACCGTATTTGAAAAATACGCTGGACTGGGTCTCGCGCCTGCAGCGCATTCGTAATCCGATTTTTCCAGCCAATCCCTTTCTCAATAAGCCGTTACTGCTGACTTCGGCGTCTACAGGGTGGACTGGCGGTCTGCTCGGCTTGCAAGACGCACGGTCTATCATGGGGTATTTAGGCTGCCTCGTGATGCAGAATCAGCTGTGCATTTCAAATGCGGATGCCGTGCTGCCGGCCGGAAATTTTGAAGACAGTTTCGCAAACTATATGAAACAGACCGTCCAACAATTTCAAACTCTGGTGCAAAAAAACAAATGAATAGCAAACAAGGCTGGCACTGGCCGAATATCGCAGGTGTGTTGTGCGGCACCATGACGGACCGGGAACGCTTAGGATTGCCCGATCATTTTATGCCCTCCCGCTTTGAGGAGATGACGCAGTCGTTGTATGGCAAGTTGCGCTTGTTCGACCGGGATACGCTGGTTGCGATGGTCGAAAATAAAGAGATCACGCTCGCCGAACGTATCGTTGCCGGCAATTTACTTGCGCTTATCGGTGATCCGCGTATACAAACGCTGCGACCTCTGATGATAAAGATTCCCGGCGCAGACGTGAACATCGGGCTTGATGAGGCCGACATTGGCGCTGTGATGAGCCGGTTTGCGAATATCGGTCTGGACGAAAAGTGGCTGCTGAAGGAATGCCCGAGGCATAGTGTCAGTTTGCAGACGTTTGCGATTGCTAAATATCCGGTCACGAATGCAGAATACCGTGAATTTCTGCTGGACAGCCACTATGCCGAGTTGCCGACCAGTTGGGCGTTTCGCCGCTATCCTGCCGAGCAATCGAATCACCCCGTTTTTACCGTGACAGCTGCGGCGGCGGATGCCTATGCTGCCTGGTTATCTCAGAGGACAGGACGTGCGTTCAGATTGCCTTCTGAGGCTGAATGGGAATACGCGGCGGGCGGCCCCGACGGACTTGAATTTCCGTGGGGTCATGACTATGAACCTGATTTCGCCAATACGGTTGAAACGGGGATTTTTTCGACGACGCCGGTTGGGATTTTTGTTGAGGGAAATACTCCTTTTGGTGCTTCCGATATGGCCGGCAACGTCGAGGAATACGTGCTCGATGTATATGGCGCTTATACTCAAGGGCAATTCATCAGCGATCATCTGGTGCAACTGAACGGTGCGTATCGGGTCGCGCGGGGCGGCTGCTTCTCGCGCCTGCGAGATTTAGCCAGAACCCGCAGACGGCATGGTCGGAATCCGGCCTCGCAAACCTATGCGATGGGATTTAGGCTGGCGGAGAGTGTGTAAAGGCTAAGTTTAGCGGGCGTTGGCAGGTTATGCGTCCGCGGCAATGACTTTGTTGCGTCCGCTTTGTTTGGCTTGATAAAGGGCGGTGTCCACGCGCTGCAACAGCATTTCCAGCGATTCGCCGCGCAGGTATTCCGCAACGCCTATGCTGACGGTGGCGGCCGCTTCTGCCGGGATGATATTATTTTCGATGTCCTGGCGGATGCGCTCGGCAAGATTGGTCGCGGCAGCCAGGCCTGCCGTGGGTAGCAGAACGGCAAATTCTTCACCGCCCCAGCGTGCCAGGGTGTCGGTAGCGCGCAGTCGCTTTTTCACGGTTAGGCACAAGGATTTTAAAACTTCATCGCCAAACGGGTGGCCGTGCGCATCGTTGATCTTCTTGAAATAATCAATGTCCATCAGCAGCAGCGAAAACGAGGACATTTCCTGGCGGTAATACCTGCCGATTTCAGCTTCGATGGCTTGATTGATCAGGCGGCGATTGCCGACGCCCGTGAGCGGGTCGGTCAAGGATTCCTGCCGTAATTTATAGTTATTCGTTTCGAGCACCTGCACGAGTTCGCCCAGTTCATGGGCGTGCAGTTTCATTAACTCGGCCCATCGGCCATAGGTGATGCTGATCAGTTCCTGCTGGGTGATCACGCCGATGACCTTGCCCGTGTCGTCGACGACGATGGCGCGCTTGAATTTACGCACCTTCAGATGTTCAATGGCCGCTTTGATAGTTTCGCTGCAATTGATTGTCCAGACAGGCGCTGTCATATGGCAGCGTATCGGGAGCGTCATGTCGACATGATCGCGGATCATGCGGATGATATCTTTGGTGGTGACGATGCCGGTGATTTGGCCTTCTTCTGTAATCAACACGGCATCTTCCGGATAAACGAGCCGGTCGAGCACCATTTCGGTCTGAGCTGACCCGCTGATGGTTTCGACGCGGCCCTTTTCCAGTACTTCGGCCAGCGTCTTATGTTCCATCATCACGGCAGGATCGACAGAGGCGAGTACATCGGTGTAGGACACGATGCCGTGCAGTTCTCCTGCCGCATTTTTTACGCCCAGATAGCGGCTGTCTTTGCCGTTAAAAAAAGGCAATAAATGCAGCACATTCTCATCTTCACGGACATAAACCAGTCGATGCGTTTCGAGTCCGTTCAATTGATCCGTCATGCTGCGCCCCTGACGGCGGTATTTGATCAGATCCTCAACGGTGAAGATGGCGTGCCCCTGCTCCACCTCGTAAATGATATCGCTCAGGTTGTTCGATTCCATCACCCTGATGGCGTCTTCGATGGTCGATGTGCCGGATGTTTGCACGACGCCCTTGTGTGCGATTTCACCAGCGGTGGGGAAAAATGTATTGCTCATGGCATGCCCTATCCTTAAGGTTGTGTGAATCACTGCTGTTGTCAGGCGGGGTTGCGACGTAATATTTTCATGTCTTTATGTTCGTCATAATCTTGTGCTGCTTATAGCAGCACAAGATTATGAATCAGACTGTAAATACCCGTTGTTTCGCCGAAACCTTGTCTTACTTAATTGCGAGTTGTGGTTCTGTATGTCGATGGTTGCTGTATCACCGTAATCTTGTCTTACTTATTGTGGATTGTGGCTCTGTTTGTCAATGGTTGGTGTATCACCGTAATCTTGTCTTACTTACAATAAGACAAGATTATCTCTATGGATAATTTCGGCGTCCCCTCCGTACCCTAACAGCGTTGCAATGTCCTGGCTAGCATGGCCGGCGATACGGGTGGCTTCAACCGAGTTGTAGTTGACAAGGCCGCGCGCAATATCCGCGCCCTGTTCGCTCACGCAGGCAACCACCGAACCGCGTCCAAATTCACCTGATACCAGTTTCACGCCGATAGGCAGCAGACTCTTGCCGTCGGAGCGCAGTGCTTTGATTGCGCCTTGATCCAGTACGAGACGGCCTGTCACTTGCAGATGTCCTGCCAGCCACTGTTTGCGCGCCGCGAGCGGCAGTGCCGGTGCGGTGAGCAGCGTGCCGATGGCGACTCCCTCGAACAGACGCAGCAGCACATCCGGTTCGTGTCCTGAGGCAATCACGGTGTGCGCGCAACTTGCAGCGGCGCGTTTTGCCGCCAGAATTTTGGTGAGCATCCCGCCACGACCGATCGCACTGCCCGCGCCACCTGCCATGGCTTCCAGACTTGCGTCCCCCGCCTGTGCGTTGGCAACCAGCGTGGCAGTTGGATCTTTGCGCGGGTCAGCGGTGAACAGGCCGCATTGGTCTGTGAGTATCACCAGTGCATCCGCGTCGATCAGGTTGGTGACCAGCGCGCCCAGGGTGTCGTTGTCGCCGAATTTGATTTCGTCGGTGACGACCGTGTCGTTCTCGTTGATGATGGGGATGACGCCCAAACTGAGCAGGGTGGTCAGCGTGGCGCGCGCGTTCAGGTAGCGCTCTCGGTCGGCCAGATCAGCATGGGTTAACAGGACTTGCGCCGCATGCAATTGATGCTGGCGAAAGCAGGTTTCATAGGCCTGCACCAGGCCCATTTGACCGACGGCCGCCGCTGCCTGTAATTCATGGATCGCGACAGGGCGTGTTGTCCAGCCTAGGCGTTGCATGCCCTCTGCGATTGCGCCTGAGGAGACCAGCACGACTTCATAGCCTTTGCCGTTAAGCGTTGCGATTTGCCGCGCCCAGTTGCCCAGTGCTTCCAGATCAAGGCCTGCGCCCTGATTGGTGACAAGGGAGCTGCCGACTTTGACGACGATACGGCGACACTCGGTCAATACGGTTTTGCTAGTTGAAGTCATTTCAAAAACCTTGAAAAGCAATTTTCCACGAAGTGGGGTAAGTGAGCAATCCGCTCAGCGGATGCTTGCAAAAACATGAAATTCACGAAAAAATAATCTCAAACATTCAAAACACACGTAACAAAATAGAATGGTACCGAACAAGTAAAATGCTGTATCGGGTATTTTTTTGTGTTATTTCGTGTTTTTCGTGCCTTTCGTGGACAAAAGTTGTTTAGGAATTAAAGCGTATCTGCATCCGTTTCCTGTGCGCTCATGGCTGCAGCCTGTTGTTCGCGTTCTTTGACTTCCAAGAGGTGTTCCATGATCGCAAAGGTCAGTTCCTTGCAGCCTTCGCCGCTGATTGCAGAAATCACGAACACGCGGTCATAGTCGGAAAATTCTTTGAGGAATTGGGCAGCGGTGCTGTCTTTGTCTTCCAGTAAGTCTGATTTGTTGAGCAGCAACCAGCGCGGTTTTTCATACAGCGCCTGATCGTACTTTTTCAGTTCATTGAGAATCGCCACAGCTTCGCCAACCGGGCTTGTGCCCTCGTACAAGGGGGCAATATCGACCAGATGCAGCAGCAGACTAGTGCGTGCCAGATGGCGCAAAAACTGATGGCCGAGTCCTGCGCCTTCAGCGGCGCCTTCGATCAGGCCTGGAATATCGGCGATGACAAAGCTCTTTTCGTGCGAGACGCGCACGACACCTAAGTTCGGGTGCAAGGTTGTGAACGGATAGTCTGCCACTTTAGGGCGAGCCGCAGACACCGAACGGATAAAGGTCGATTTGCCTGCGTTGGGCATCCCCAGCAGACCGACGTCGGCCAGTACTTTTAGCTCAAGTTGCAACTCGCGGGTTTCACCTTCCGTGCCGGGCGTACATTGGCGCGGGGCGCGGTTGGTGCTGGACTTGAAGTGAATATTGCCCAGTCCCCCTTTGCCGCCTTCGGCCAGCAGTGCGCGTTCACCGTCGTGCATCAGATCCGCGATGACTTCGCCGCTGTTGATGTCGGTAATCACGGTGCCAACAGGCATGTGCAGGATCACGTCATCCGCGCCTTTGCCGTAGCAGTCAGAGCCGCGACCGGATTCACCGTTGCGTGCTTTGTGGGTGCGTGCAAAGCGAAAGTCTACCAGCGTATTGATGTTGCGATCCGCTTGCGCAAACACGCTGCCGCCTCGTCCGCCATCGCCGCCGTCAGGACCGCCTTTATCGATATATTTTTCACGGCGGAAGCTGGCGATGCCGTTGCCGCCATTGCCCGCGAAGACTTCGATTTTGGATTCGTCAATAAACTTCATGTGCTTTGTACCGATGAACCTTGAAAATACATTCCATCCACGAAAAACACGAACAAACACGAAAAATTACAACCAGATACCTGCTATTCCGTTTTGCAGCAGACGGGTTACCTGAGAATCAACATGTTGTTTTATTTAGTGCTTTTCGAGTATTTCGTGGACAGTTTTTTAAAGTTGAAATGAAAAAAGCCCTACCTTGCGATAGGGCTGATTTGCTTCAAACGTAACAGCTTAAGCTGCAACGATCGAAACAGTCCTGCGCTGTTGCGCGCCCTTAATGGCAAACACAACACGGCCGGTCACTTTGGCGAACAGGGTGTGATCCTTGCCCATGCCAACGTTTTCGCCGCGATGAAATTCTGTGCCGCGCTGACGAATAATGATGCTGCCTGCATTGATCAGTTCGCCGCCGTAACGCTTAACACCCAATCGTTTCGAGTGTGAGTCGCGGCCGTTACTGGTACTGCCCCCGCCTTTTTTTGATGCCATGGTATGTGCTCCTTAAATTACGCGGAAATGCCGTCGATACGGATTTCGGTATAGTTTTGACGATGACCTTGATTCTTCTGGTAATGCTTACGACGGCGCATCTTGAAGATGCGAACCTTGTCGCCACGACCATGAGAAACGATGGTTGCCGCAACAGTTGCGCCAAGCAACATTGGTTTGCCGACTGACAGCTTTTCGCCGTCGGATACCATCAACACCTTGTCCAGCACGATTGCTGATCCGATGTCGCCGGAAATGAGTTCAACTTTTAAAGTTTCGCCGGTAATAACGCGATATTGCTTACCACCGGTTTTAATGACTGCGTACATAACAACCTCGACTGAGTGCGGATTTTGCGAAAGCGAGGATTATACAGAAAAATCCGCCCGCGTCAAAAACCTTTTGTTTAAAAATAGATTACGAATGTTTTAACGGCGCATGGAGTCGAAAAACTCGGCGTTGTTTTTGGTCGCCTTGATCTTGCCGAGCAAAAATTCCATCGATTCCAGTTCATCCATCGGGTAGAGCAGTTTGCGCAGCAGCCAGATGCGTTGCAGCACGTCAGGCTTCAATAGCAGCTCTTCCTTGCGGGTGCCAGAGCGATTGATGTTGATCGCAGGGTAGATGCGCTTTTCGGCCATGCGGCGATCCAGATGGATTTCCATATTACCGGTACCTTTGAACTCTTCGTAGATCACATCGTCCATGCGAGAGCCGGTATCGACTAGCGCCGTTGCGATGATGGTCAAAGAGCCGCCTTCTTCGATGTTACGTGCTGCACCAAAGAAGCGTTTGGGGCGATGCAGCGCATTGGCATCCACACCACCGGTCAGTACCTTGCCGGAGGATGGGATCACCGTGTTGTAGGCGCGAGCCAGACGGGTGATCGAATCGAGCAAAATAACGACATCTTTTTTGTGCTCGACCAGGCGTTTGGCTTTTTCAAGAACCATTTCAGCTACTTGTACGTGGCGACTGGCCGGTTCGTCGAACGTCGAGGCAACCACTTCGCCGCGCACGGTGCGCGTCATTTCGGTCACTTCTTCAGGGCGCTCGTCGATCAGCAGCACGATCAAGGTAGCATCAGGATTGTTGGCTGAAATGGAATGCGCGATGTGTTGCAGCATGACTGTTTTGCCGGACTTGGGAGAGGCGACCAACAAGCCGCGTTGTCCTTTGCCGATGGGCGCCACGATATCGATGATACGGCCCGTGACGTTTTCCTCAGCGCGGATATCGCGCTCCAGAATCAACGGTCGGGTCGGGAATAGCGGCGTCAGATTCTCGAACAGAATCTTGTTCTTGGCATTCTCAGGCGGCTCGTCGTTAACCTTATCCACTTTCACCAGCGCGACATAACGCTCGCCATCTTTCGGTGTGCGAATTTCGCCTTCGATTGAATCGCCGGTGTGCAGATTAAAACGGCGTATTTGACTCGGGCTGACGTAAATATCGTCGGGCCCTGCAAGGTATGACGTGTCAGGAGAGCGCAGGAAGCCGAAGCCGTCCGGCAGAATTTCCAGTGTGCCGTCGCCGTAGATGCTCTCGCCCTTTTTCGCGTGGCTTTTCAGCAGTGCGAACATCAGGTCTTGCTTGCGCATCCGGTTGGCGTTCTCGATTTGATTGGCGGCTGCCATCTCAACGAGTTCGGTGATGTGTTTTAATTTGATTTCAGATAGATGCATGGTAACGCGCGAAGGATAGATGAGGGCTTGATGGGGAGTGTCGGATGAGGCGGTGGAAGTGTCCACCCGCACGGCCAGGTTCGCTTATTTTAGTTGCGGCGATACGCTAGGTGTGCAATGCGGGTGCGACAATACCGGTTTTAGATATGGCTGTCAATAAAAGCAGTTAATTGCGATTTTGACAAAGCGCCGACTTTGGTCGCTTCGATGTTGCCGTTTTTAAACAACATCAGGGTTGGGATGCCGCGCACGCCAAATTTCTGCGGCGTTTGCTGGTTTTCGTCCACGTTCAGTTTCGCGATGGTCAAACGTCCTGCATATTCCTTGGCGATTTCGTCCAGGATAGGCGCGATCATGCGGCAAGGGCCGCACCATTCCGCCCAGTAGTCGACCAGTACGGGCAGAGCCGCCTGGGTGACTTCAGCATCAAACGTGGCATCGGTAACGTAATGAATATGTTCGCTCATGATTGAATCTCGCTATGAATGTAGGGTGTGAAGCAATTGTTAAGGCTGAAAATGCAGTGTGAATTCCTCACTTGAGTTCGCATCCTATCTAAAAAATGGCGTGCTGTGAAGTGTTCGATGCGCAGCCTGCGTAATTATCGCAGCGCCCCCGTCTCGTTTGCTGATCGGTTTGGGGTGTCAATCGTGATGATAGCCCTATTAAATTGTCTGATTCATTCTCCGGCGCCTCTGTTAAAATGCGGCCACTTTCGATTATCTGGAGTCTGGCAATGACGTATGTTGTTTCTGAGAACTGTATTAAATGCAAATTCACCGACTGTGTGGATGTCTGTCCGGTGGATTGTTTTCGTGAAGGCCCCAATTTTCTGGTGATTGATCCGGACGAATGCATCGATTGCACTTTGTGTGTGGCTGAATGTCCGGCTGAAGCGATTTTTGCCGAGGATGACCTTCCCGCAGATCAGTCGCACTTCACGGCGCTCAATGCTGAGCTGTCTAAATTGTGGAGCGTGATCGTTGAAAAGAAGGATCCGCCGGCGGATGCCGAAGAATGGCAGGGCGTTAAGGATAAACTTCACCTGCTCGAACGCTAATTGCCAATCAAACCGCAGTCAGGATCGGGTTTTTATAGACTGATCGCAGCGCAAATTCTCGCCTCTCAGGCGCCCTTGCGCGGTGCGATGATCCTGCTGCCCAACTATCATGCTGCAGCGCCGCTGGCTCAGGCATTGAGCGCGGTCGCAGGCGTGCCCGCCTTATTGTTGCCGCAAATGATGACGCTGGCCGACTGGGCGCAGACGGTGGCGCTCACCCCCGCTGTTCAGTCTGATACGCAGCGCTTACTTACGCTTTATCAGGCGTTACGCGATCGTAACTGGTTTCCCGATGCTGATTTATGGAGTCTGTCGCGTGAATTGCTCACGCTGATGGATGAATTGACGCGGCACCATGTATCGCTTCCTGATTCAGCCGCAGCCTTTTCGGATCAGCTGGTGGCGGCCTATCAGGCGCGCAGCGGCGCGGCGATGCAGTTCGAGGCGCGCGTGGTTCACGAATTATGGTACGCGATGGCGGCGAATGACGAGCTGGATGTGACAGCCGCCTACCAGCGGCGACTGGCGATCCTCGCGCAGCACGTGACGATGCCGCTGTATGTCCTGCAAACCTGCGAACTTGATGCGCCCGAAATGCACTTTTTAGCGGCCTGTCGTGAGCGCGTACCTGTGACCGTGTTCGATATGCGTGAACTGGTGGGTATGGATGAGGGGTGCGCGCTACTCTCTTGTGCCTTGCAGCAAAATCTTCAGAGTGAGGATCTGCAAAGTGCGGCACAAACACTCGTCAACGGCGTGCCTTTAACCGATCGCATCCATCTTTTTGGCGCTCACGGTATGGAGCAGGAGGCGCAAGCGGCCGATCTGCAGGTGCGGCGCTGGCTGCTCGAAGGAAAAACCGCCATCGCGGTCGTCGTGCAAGACCGGATGGTGGCGCGGCGCTTGCGCGCCTTGCTCGAACGCGCCTCTGTCATGGTAGCGGACGAAACCGGCTGGACGTTTTCCACGCTGTCGATTAGCACGGTGCTGATGGGCTGGCTGGACGCGGTGCAGGGCGATTTTTATTATCAGGACCTGCTCGATCTGCTCAAGTCGCCCTTTTTGTTTGCGGAAAATCAGCTGCTGCGCAAGCAGGCTGCCTTTGAGTTTGAGCAACTGGTGCGCCGTCACGGCGTGGTTCTGCATCTGCATGAGCATATTGCGGTGGCCGAGCGCGAAGCGCCCGAGTTGGTCGCATCTTTAGTGCGCCTGCGTCAGGCGGCGCGTTTGCTTGCCGCTCGGCAACTGCCCTTAGCCGGCTGGTTGTCAGCGTTACACGACAGTCTGGATATGCTGGGCGTGATCCACGGATGGCGTCAGGATGCGGCAGGTCAGCAGTTGATGCAGTTGCTCGCGCTCTGGCAGGAGGAATTGCAGGCCGATTCGACGCCGTGCAGCTTTTCGGAGTGGCGACGCTGGCTCTCGCAGCAACTGGATTTAAATACCTATCGCGATCTCTCCATTGATAGCCCCGTGCTGTTCACGCACCTGCCGGCGACCCGCTGGCGTTGTTTTGATGCGGTGCTGTTGCTCGGTTGTGACGCGGCGCACCTGCCCGCGCCTGCCAACGCCGGGCAATGGTTTAACGACGTTGTTCGTGCCACGCTGGGGTTGCCCTTGTCCTGTGTGCGACAGGATCAGGTGCGTTGCGATCTGTTGTCGCTGCTGGCGATGAACGACACGGTGCTGGTAACCTGGCAGGCTAATTGCAACGGCGAGCCGAATTTGCTCAGTCCATACTTTGAGATGCTGCGCGCGATGCATTTGCTGGCGTTTGGCCATGATTTGCTGAACAGGGAATTGGCCGATTTGATTCCAATGACGCGAGTCAGGATTGATGAGGATCGAGGAACGAGGATCGAGGATCAAGCAAGTGTCATGCCGCGCCCCGTTGTGCCGGAAGCGTTGATCCCGCAAAAAATCTCGCCGTCCGGCTATAACTCGCTGGTCGCGTGTCCTTATCAATATTTTGCGCGCCATGTGCTGCATCTGAATGAACTGGACGACGTGCGCGAAGATCTGGATAAGCGCGATTACGGTACCTGGGTGCATGAAGTGTTGCAGCGTTTTCATGCGGAAACTCCCGAGCTTACCGGTTGCGATCAGGCTGGGGTCGAATGCGCGATGCGGCGGATCAGCGAGGAGGTGTTTGCCGGCGCGCTGGCGCACGACTATCTGGCACATGCCTGGCTGCTGCGCTGGCAGGGACTGATTCCGGCCTATTTGAGCTGGCAGATGGAAAATGAAGCCGCCGGCTGGCGCTACCATGCAGCCGAGGTGCCGTTTGAAGTGGCGGTATCGGGCAATCTGCTGCTGCGCGGGCGGCTCGATCGCGTCGATGTCTCGGTGGAAAATGCGGATGAATTTGCTGTGATTGACTATAAAACACAGTCTATTCAGATACTTAAAAACAAATTGAAATCGCCCGGCGAAGACGTGCAACTGGCCTGTTACGCGTATGTGCAGGGGGCTGGTGTGGCGGCTTTTGTGAGTCTGGATGATGAGTCGGTGCAGGCGGTGTCACCCATTGATGCCATCGATGAACTGGCGCAACTCAATATCGCGCGTTTGGGGGAAATTTTTGAGCAGCTGAGGGGAGGCGCCGGTATGCCCGCCCATGGCGCTGAAAAAATTTGCAGCTATTGCGAGATGAGAGGGGTGTGTCGCCGCGGGGAGTGGGAAGAAAGTCAGGATCGAGGATTGAGGATTGCGGCGCTGGGCGCGGGAGGCGAATTAAATGGATAACCGCGAGGCGCTGAACCCGAACCGGAGTGTCGTGGTCGAGGCGTGCGCCGGCAGCGGCAAGACCTGGCTGCTGGTCTCACGGGTTGTGCGACTGTTACTCGACGGGGTCGCGCCCGGAGAGATTCTGGCCATCACCTTTACTCGCAAGGCCGCGCAGGAAATGCAGGCGCGTTTGCGCGACTGGCTGTATGACCTGGCCGCTAAAGACGATGAGTTCGTACGCGACTTTCTGGCGCAGCGGGGCGTGGAGGATGTGGAGCGTGCATTGCCACGCGCCCGATTGCTGTACCAGCAGTTTTTGCTGGCCCGCCCGCCCGTGACCATCAGTACTTTTCACGGCTGGTTTATGCAGATCCTGCAGCGTGCGCCGGTCAGTGCCGGCAGTGCCGGCGGCGTACAACTGATCGAGAAAACCGCCGAGCTGTGGCAGGAAGCCTGGCAGATATTTCTGGATGAGCTGCACCGTGCGCCCCAGAGTGAAACGGCGCAGTCCATGATGGTGTTGTTCAAAGAATTAGGACTGTCTAATACGCAAAGTCTGCTGAGCAATTTCGTCCATAAACGCAGCGAATGGTGGGCCTATACGGCGGGGCAGGGTGCGTCGGCTTTAGACTTCGCGTTAAAAAATCTGCGCGCCGAATTTGAGGTGGACCTGACGCGTGATCCGCTGGCAGAATTGTTCGATCGCCCCCATTTTGCCAGTCAGGTGCATGCACTGTCTCAATTGCTCAACGCGAGTGCCGCGCAGAGGGCTAAAGCTATTCGACTGCTTGCGCCGATGGATGGCGTGCAGCCTGCAGCGCAGCGTTTCGATTTGCTGTGGGACGAGTTGTTCACCAAAAAAAATGAGCCGCGCGCGATTAAGGCGAATAAGGGGCAGGACGAGGCGCAGTTAGGGCAGGCCGTCGAGTGGGTGCGTGAGGCGTTGCTGGGTGCGTATGACCAGTTGCAGACGCAACAGCTCTACCAGACAAATTGCCATGCGCTGCGCTGCGGGGTCGGTTTGCTGGATGCGTATCAGCAATTGAAACAGCGCCAGCAATGCCTTGATTTTGGCGATCTGGAATGGCGGGTGTGCCAGTTGTTAAACGACAGCGATCATGCAGAATATTTGCAATACAAACTGGATAGTCGCTATCGCCATGTTTTGCTGGATGAGTTTCAGGATACCAATCCGTTGCAGTGGCAGATACTGCAATCCTGGTTTGCCGCATCCAAGGCGGTGGACAGCACGCCGACGGTGTTTGTGGTGGGCGATCCGAAACAGTCGATTTACCGTTTTCGCCGGGCTGATGCGCGCCTGTTCGATGTGGTGCGAGGCTATCTGGTGCAGGATTACGCAGCGCTCCATCTGAAAAAGAACGAAACGCGCCGTAATTCCCCTGCGGTGCTGGTTGCGGTGAACGGGGTGTTTGACGGCTTGGCAGAGTTTACCGGCTTTGTTACGCATCAGGCTCACCAGAGTTCGCTGCCAGGTTATGTCTCTTTGTTGCCGCTGGCCGTCATGGCTGAAAAAAGCGACAAGCCTGCAACGGCGGGTGGGCTGCGCAACCCGTTGCAGATGGCGTATCCCGATCTTGAGGAAGGTGCGCGGGAGTTGGAGGCTGTGCAGTTCGCCGAAAAAATAAATCAGATTGTCGGCGCGTGGCAGGTGCAAGAGCAAGGCGTGAGCCGCGTCGCACGCTTTTCCGACATCATGGTGCTGGTGCGGCGCCGCACCCACCTGAAGATCTACGAGCAGGCGCTACGCCGTCATTCGGTTCCGTTTTTGACCTCGCGCCGGGGCGGTCTGCTCGATACGCTGGAGGCCTCCGATATTCAGTCTCTGCTGACCTTTTTGATCACGCCCTTTGCAGACTTAGCGCTCGCTCACACGCTGCGCACGCCGATATTTTCCTGTAGCGACGACGACCTGATGCTCTTGGCTGGATCGAGGATTGCGGATCAAGGATTGAGTGGAGCAGCACGGACGGACAAGGCGGCGGATTTGGTTGTGAATGCGCAGACCCAGTGCGGAGTGCCGGGTGATGATCTGCTCGCAGGCCGCCTCGATCCTCGATCCTCGCTCCCGAATTCTAGCTGGTGGCAGCGTCTGAAAAGTCTGGTCGAAACGGGTACGGCGACGCCGGCCTTGCAGCGCGCGCATCAGTTGCTGCAAGCTTGGATTTTGCTGGCCGACAAGTTGCCGGTGCATGATTTGCTCGACCGTATTTATTTCGAGGGCGATGCGCAGGCGCGTTATGCGGCAGCCGTGCCAGAGGTGATGCGCGCGACGGTGCTTGCCAACTTGCAGGCCTTTCTGGAAATTGCGCTGAATGTCGATTCGGGGCGCTATCCCAGTTTGTCGGGATTTTTGCGTGAATTGGCCGAGCTGCGCCGCGCAGATGACAATGAATCGCCCGATGAAGGCCGTGTTGCGCAGACGGGGAATGCAATCCGGATTTATACCGTGCATGAGGCCAAGGGTTTAGAAGCGCCTATCGTGTGGCTGCTGGACGCCAATGCCCGCCCGCCGGTCGACCGGGGATATGACGTGCTGGTTGACTGGCCGACCGATGCAAAGGCACCGGTGCATTTTTCGGTTTATGGCGATAAAGCCAGTCGTGGCCAAGTGCGCGAGCGCTATTTCCAACAGGATGCGGCGCTGGCACAGCGCGAGGATTTGAATTTGCTGTATGTCGCGATGACACGAGCCTGTCAGGCGTTGCTGGTCAGCGGCAGCGGCGCGCAACTGGACGGGATGTGGTACCAGCGTATCGCGGATGCAACGGAGGGCGCAGCTGAAAATCCGCTCGCTGTGGCGCCTGCGCTCAATCCGCTATCTGTAATCCTCAATCCTCAATCCTCCTTGCTAGATTCACGTCTGTCACAGGCTTTTCCGGTCGGTACGCGAAAAGCGGTGATGAACGATGCGCAGCGTCAGGGCGTCTGGCTGCACGGGTTGCTGCAACATATGGCTGTACCGGATGCGGTTTTTCGGGAGGATAAAGCGCAGCAATTGCAGCGCAAACTGAATATCCCGTCAGCGCTGATGCCCGAACTATGGCAACAGGCGCAGGCCATCTTGAGCGCGCCAGCACTTTCGCGATTTTTCGATGCGCAGTATTATCTGCAGGCTGCGAATGAAGCGGGGTATGTGAATGCGGCGGGGCAGTTGCGGCGCATCGACCGGCTGGTTGAGTTTGACACGGAAGTGTGGGTGCTGGACTATAAAACAGGATTAAACAGTGAAATGCAGTCTCATACGGCTCAGCTTGAGGAGTACCGTATTGCGATGCAGGCCGTGTATCCGGATAAGACGGTGCGCTGCGCAGTGATTTTTGGCGATGGTAAATTGCTTGAAGTCTGACTAAAAAGCTGTGGTATTATTTAACGCATTAAATCTACCAATTTTTATTATCTTAACGAAAGGAAAAACATGGAACATACCTTACCCGCTCTGCCTTATGCAACCGATGCACTGCAACCGCATATGTCCGCCGAGACATTTGAATACCACTACGCCAAGCATCATCAGGCGTATGTCACCAATCTGAACAACCTGATCAAAGGCACTGAGTTTGAGGCGCTGGATTTGGAAGCGATCATCAAGAAGGCACCTGCCGGCGGCATTTACAATAATGCGGCTCAAGTATGGAATCACTCCTTTTTCTGGACTTGTATGAAGCCAGCTGGCGGCGGCGCACCGGTTGGCGCGCTGGCTGATGCGATCACTGCAAAGTGGGGCAGCTTCGACGAATTCAAGAAAGCGTTTCAGACCTCCGCTGTCGGTAACTTCGGTTCCGGCTGGACATGGCTGGTCAAAAAGGCGGATGGTTCGATTGAAATCGTCAATATGGGCGCAGCAGGCACACCGCTGACGACTGGCGATACCGCCTTGTTGTGTGTGGACGTATGGGAACATGCTTACTACATCGATTACCGCAACATGCGTCCTAAGTTTGTCGAAACGTATTTGAACAATCTGGTTGATTGGGATTTTGTCGCGAAGAACTTCGCGTAATCGTGTTCGGGAGGTGCTCCTAAGAAAACAGCTGTATTGTGCTTTTTTAAGCAGTCTTAAATGTAGTTGATTTTTGATGGAGTGCTTGATCCTAAAAACCTTTTTTCATCCACGAAATGGTTCTGGCAGGGATACTGCTGAAGGCAGTAACTCGCAAAAGCACGAAAGTCACGAAACGAATCAATAAGTTACATAAAGTCAGCGAGTCACCCATCAGTATATAGTTTAAATAACGGTATGTATTTGAATCTGTTCGTGTTTTTTGTGATTCGTGGACAACAGCTTTTTCTAGGTTGATTGATAACGGCGACCGTGGCATAAAAGCCCGGTCGCCGTTTTTCTTTTGTAGAACGACTTATGTCAGTCTGTTCTTCGGCCTTTTCAGCGTAGGCGGTCAACAGCTGCCTTAAGCCGAGACGGATGTCGGGTTATCAGGGCGTTGAGAAGCGGGAAGAGAATCTGGCGCTGCCGGTGACCTGGCATATCGCGCCAAAGTCGAACATCCGTTCCATGTTGTGAAGAACCTGTGTGTGCATCGCAAGGCACGCTACAAAGGATTGGCTAAAAATACCGCCCAGCTATTTTCGCTGTTTGGTTTCGCCAATTTGCTGTTGGCGCGCCGATGGTTATCGGGCGCTGACAGCCAAGTTGCGTACTGAAAACGAGAAATTAGGGAAATAATGCATAAAATGCCCCAATTCTGACAAAAAATAGCCTGACTTCACCCGAAAACTTGAAAATCCCGCTCCGTTTTTGACCGTACGCTGATTTGTTCGGCATATGCCTAACTTAAGCTTACCTCAACCGGTTGTGTGCAACCTTTGCATGAGTTTGGCTTGTAAATAGCCGTGCAACTGATCAAACGGTATCGGCTTTTCATACAGCGTAATGTCAGCAGGCAGGCCGCCGCGCTGTGCGATTTCATCGCGGCTAATCCCCGTGACAACGATAATATCCATATTTTTCAGGTCAGGATTCGCGCGGATTCTGTGTATCATTTCAAAACCATCAATGCCGGGCATCATGAGGTCAACGATCAGTAGATCTGGCGTGTGCCGGCCTATCATCATCAGGCCGTCGTAGCCGTTGCCGACGAGTTGCAGTGCAATCGGCATATCCCAGGAATGAATAGTCTGTGAGTACAGTTGCTGCAGGGTACTGTTGTCTTCAGCGATAATCAGGCTGATTGTATCGGTTGCTTTGCCGGGCATTGCGTTATTACGCAAATTCAGCTGCGCTTCAATTGAACTGACAAGAATGCGGCGGTGTCCGCCGCTGGTTTTCCAGCACGCGAGTATGCCATCTTCAACCATTTTTTGTATGGTGCCGGGGGAGAGTCCCAGTTGTTGTGAGGCTACGCGGGTGGTGCAGTAGTCACGGCTTGCGTGTTGATTCATGTCAGTAATTATCTATCCTCTTTTTCACCCGCTAAATGGTAGCACACCGAACCCTGCGCGTATGCAAATAGCGAATGCGCAATCTGCCAGTGTTAGCGGGTATCGTGACGACTGACGAGAGCAGGCTTATAAAGCTGCGACCTGCATATAGGCATGCACTGCGGCCTTAATATAATGCGCTGAGAAGTTGGCATCGGGTGTCGCTGTCAATGCCACGGCACCGTTGGCCGGTGCGGCGGCGGTGCGCAATGCGGAGGCTTCGTAGTTTTTTTCCGCTTGAGCGACGACGGAATTTTGTTGGTTAATGTTGTTTAGGTCAATGTTCAGACCCTTTGCAATATCAATCATCCTGGGGTTATTAAGTGCCCGCCGGAAGGTCGCTAATCTGTCCGAAATTTCTGCGGAAATGGGAGCGGTTTTCATGGCGATTCCTGTCTTTTTCTATCCTCTGTTTAGTTTTCTTGTTGTATCAGTTAGGTGAGAACTTCATCGGGGTATTTTTATCCTGCTCCTGCATCATCATCGCAAGCACCAGGGACAGCAGAATCTCATCCATTTTGTTCATGTCCTTGATGTTTTGACCGATCGCGTTATAGGACGGGTCAAACGTTGAGGCAGGGTTCGCACTTTCAGTTTGCGAAGTCGCCACAGGGATATTCGAAGAAACCTGTGGGTGCGCTTCATTGACGACGGAACTGTTTTGCGTTCCCGGATTGACAGGATCGGTGACGACCGCCTGACGTGCTGCCTGTGTAATTTTAACTTCACAACTAGGTTCAGCGGCATTGGGTGTGGATTCGATGGTATTACCCGCACTCTTCACGCCTGACATATTGCCCATGCCACTGACTGAAGCGGAACTGCTCATGCCTGCGCCCATGCCGGCCATTCCGCCCATCACGCCCATTCCACCTACGGCGCCAATTTCCCCGCTCATCACGCTCTCCTTAAGATCGAACTATGGTCGATTTTTTTGGATTGCTAACTTGACCATAAAAATTTGCAACCCGATTTTGGAGTCCGTAAAACTGATCTTCCAAAAGGTACGGTCGCTAATTTTAGGTGTTGTAAGGTGATGCGCTGGCGGCAGTACTTAGTTAAGACATTACCACAGATACGGATATAAATATATAGTTTTTGTTGAATTTATTGTTTTTAGTGTTTTAGAGGATGCGCGTTATGTTTGGACTTACTTGCATCGGGGTTTGCAGATAGAGGGTAATCGAGCGTCGCGTGTGTGCAGCAATGCGATCAAACAGTTGCTGGCTGTCATTACCCCAGCTAAGGTTAATTTTTTTACAGGCGTCTCCCGAGATATAACAAACCCGGTTGCTTTTGTGCTGGGGGAGGTTAAGTGCGCTGCTGAGCACTTCGGCGACATGGACGAGCGGCACCAGTGCCTTATGGTGCGCGCCTTCAGGTGTGTGATGGAATTTAATGGCGCTGCAAATGGCGGCAGGCAGCCCCCAATATTCAGCCAGCCAGGCCCCTATGGTGGCGTGATCTGCGTGAAGGATGGCCCGTTCGGCCGCTTCTTGCGTCAGCATATCATCCGCCGCGCGCAACGCCAGAAGATGAAATTCCTGATTACGAAACCGGTATAGCCAGAGCGTGCCAATTTCGTGCAAGAGACCTGCTATCCACGCTGTTTCAACCCAGATGGAAGGTGTGTTTATATGTATGGCCAATTCCTCGCAGCAGATTGCAACGGAGAGGCTGTGTTGCAAAAAGGGCTGGGCCATCTGGTCTGAAGCGATTTTTTTGACGAAGGCGGCATAACTGTCAGCTAAGACCATTTCACGGACATGTCGGGGGCCGATGAGCGAGATCGCCGCGTTCAGGTCGTACACATCCGCAATGTGCCGGTGTCGTGCGTGGGTCGCATTGTTTATCAGTAACAGGATGCGAGCGGCGATTAACGCTTCGTGAGTGATGTGCTCGACCAGTACTTGGGTATTGCGGTACGGGTCGTTAAGCGTCGTGATGAGCTTGTTGATGACAGCGGGCAGCACCGGCAGCGAGTCGCTGCGCTGTAAGACTTCATCGCGGGTGATCAGATTCGCTGTCATCATAGACTCGTTATGCATTATTTTGGAAAAATCAGTTTTCCCTGCATGAATGAATAGCCGTTGTAAATCTTATCCGGATTGCTGGCAAATATGGCAGATGCGCTCCGATATTCGATCTACTTTTCTGACGATGTCAGGGTCGAAGTAGCTGCCGCTCAGTTGATGCAAACGTGCGTAAACGGTTTCGTAATTAAGTGGCTCGATATGATGTGAGCCACCCAGCAGACCTTCAATATAATCTGCCACTGCAACGATGCGTGATTCAAGGGGGATCAGGAGACCTGTTAAACCATCCGGATAGCCGCTGCCGTCAAATAACTCATGATGCGAGCGTGCCAGTCGTGCCGCCATGTCCAGCAGATGATCGCCCGATAATAAGATCGTCTCGCCCAGCACGCAGTGCGTTTTAAAGGTTTCAAGCTCATCGCGCTCTAAGATGGATTCAGCGTGGGTCGGCGTGCCGGTTGGCAACGCTGCGATACCAATATCATGCAAAGAGGTTATCAGTTCCAGTGACATACAATACTCATCACTCATGCCTGATTCCATGGCCAGTAAGCCGGCAATTCTTGCGACTCTTACGCTATGCAGATAGGCATCTGGATCGCGCAATTTAAGCAGCAGGCTCAAATGTTCATAGACTGCAAAAGAAGCCTCGGTTAACAGGCCATTGTTCTCCATGGTCAGCAGGCCGTTGCACTGCGCACGCATTTTGACCAGATCTTTGGCAATCAGCAAATTCTGCTGTTCGCTGCGTTTGAGTTTTTCGCTTTTGCTCTGGGAAATCTGCCGAGTCAAAAATAATTCAAATTTATTTAACATGATAATTCTCCTTGTTAAAATACGCCGCCATATTCAGGTAGATTGCGATCGATCCGGATCAGGTTACATCTGAAACCCTTTTTTTTGTGGGTCGTGTATCGATCATGTCGAGTAAATCCATCGGCGAAAAGGGTTTGACGACATAGGCGTCGGCGTGGGCCGAAAATCCTGCATCCCGGTTTTCTTTCCGACCCAACGCACTCAATAAAATCACATAGGTGTTCTGCAACAGCGGGTTTTCCTTGATCTGACGACAGACCTCAAAGCCGCTCAAGCCGCCGGGCATCATCACGTCGAGTACGATGATTTCCGGTTTTAGTCTGAGTGCCATTTCGAGTGCCTCGACGCCATTTTCTGCCTGAAAAAGTTGATAGCGACCGTCATTTAACGTCACCATCAGTAGTCGGCGCAGGTTGTCTTCATCGTCGACGATCAGTATTTTGGGTAGAGGTGCGAGTGCTTGATTAAACATGATGGCTCCTTTTCGTTGTGTGGCAGCAGGGTGTGCGTTTGCTAGCCGCGCTCATGCCCGCCGGGTTATCTCGTGATCGTCTGCAAAGCTGAGGCAAATCAGCGGGATGAAATTTTCAACCAGTTTCATGATGTCAGTGTCAAAGTGTCGACCTTGCCACTGAATAGGGCGCAAGGGATCCGGCTTTGCTGCAAGGATCACACGGCCGTCTGCATCGGGCATCAGTCGCCCTTCTAAATGGTGTGCAATGGCAAAGACCCTAGCTTCCAGCGGGATGGACTGACCACGCAGACCATCCGGATACCCGTTGCCGTCAAACCGCTCATTTTGTGAACGGGCGATATTGGCCGCCATCGAGAGCTGTTGGTGTGTGCCTGATAGCAGCGTGTCGCCTAATACACATTGCTGTGCCTCGACGGCGTCAGCGCCTGAGGTCGACTTCATGCCGGGCAGGAACACCGTCCCGATTTTATGGAGTTGGGCGGCCATGCCGATGAGGAGTGCATAGTCCTCACCCAGTGCAAGTTCACGCGCGAGCAGCGCTGAAATTTTAGCCACTCGCAGGCTGTGTTGAAAACTTGCCGGGTCATGCCGCTTTAAGATCTCGACAAAATGTTCGAAGACGGCGTGGGCCGCTTGAAATAAATTTCCTTCGCGATGCAAGGCGGTCAGGGTGTTATATCGTGTTTTTTCAGCCAAAAAATCCTGCACCAGGCGCTCTGTTTGTGCCTCGCTTCGTTTTAAACGATTCGCATTTAACAAAGTCCATCGCCGGAGGTTTGTTTGCTTGATCTGCTTTAACATGGTCTATCCTTTACGCATCGATAGCTTGTCAGCGACGACACGCTTATGAAAAAAGTGCATTGGCATGAAGCGCGCGTGCCCTGATTCTGCCGAACAAAGAAATAAAATCCGGACGTGCCTCACAGCCCCAGATGAGCCCCAGTTTTTCACATGCGGCCGTTGAAATGTAGGTCACCCGATTTTCCTTGTCGCCGCCCAGATCCAGCGCATTGGTCATCACTTCGCCGATATGTAATAAGGCGACCAGTGGGTCATCGCACGCCTGCCCGGGTGCATGGTGATATTTGATGGCACGGCTAATGCCCTCCGGCATTCCCCAGTGCTGCGTGATCCAGGCGCCGATGAGAGCGTGATCGACGCCGAAAGCGGCTTGCTCGGCCTCTTCTATGCCGACCTGGCGCGCTCGTGCATCAAGCCAGACCTCGCGGTATTCATCGGGTCTGAAGCTGTATAGCCAGAGCTTGCCGATGTCGTGCAACAGTCCTGCGACCAGCGCGGCTTCCGAGGTGATTCGGGTCGTATCACACTGGCGGGCCAGTTCTTGTGTGCAGACTGAAACGGCCACACAGTGATGCCAGTAACTCTCAGGAATTTGCACGCGCAGGTTGCCGGTGGCAAAGCCCGTGATGCAGCTGACCAGCGCCATTTCACGGATGTTTCCCATGCCGATCAATGAAATGGCGGTGTACAGATCCAAAATTTCGGGACGGTAGCGCGTTCGGCTGCCCGACCGGTTGGCAAGTGACAAGACGCGTGCTGCGATGACCGGATCCTGCTCAATGTAGCCTGCCAGCTGATTTAAATTTCCATTCGTATCATTGACGGCCGCCAGTATCTTGTTAATGAGTAAGGGGAAGCTGGGCAGCTGAGCGCACAGCTTGACGACCTCTGCTTGATTGATTGGGGCGGGATTCATTTGCTGTGGAAAATCAAAATTTGATTGAAAAGGGTCGCCATGGCGGGATCTGTTAAATCAGCGCCGGCAAAAATCTCCATCACGCGGTGCGCCGCCTCGGCCGCTTCTGTGGCAATCTGTTCACTCGGGCGGGTATCCGGTTCCACAATAAACATAAATTCGGCCTTGTGGGCATGAAGTTGTTGCAGGCTCTCAG
>SESH01027924.1_pt1 | contig 94788 bp, 82 predicted proteins | sample 3171561 | NCBI WGS metagenome assembly SESH01 (sample SAMN10866947, study PRJNA518727) | freshwater metagenome | biome: subpolar coniferous forest; feature: holomictic lake; material: water; isolation source: holomictic Lake 442 2011 16.5 m and 2014 13 m | place: Canada: near Kenora, Ontario
GAATACCTTTGCCATCAGCGGGCAGGCGCAGATTGACGACTTTGTCGTGTGTACGAACGCGCCGGCACCGGGCGGTTCATTCACCAATTCGCCATCCACAAACGCTGTGCTGTCGCCATGCTCCATCCTCGCCGCCCCCGTCTTCGTCGTGCGGTAGGAAGGGCCAAACAGTGGGGTGGGCGGCGGGGCCCGTCCCTGTGAGCTGCCCTGCCAGCGTCCCGCATGGTGCCAACAAGGAGGGAGATCGGCGCTATCGGGGTCGGGGTCGGTATCGGCGTCGGTATCGAATCCCCACCTTCCTGGCTGCGGGCAGAGGGATGAGAGCAGAACGACCCCGATACCGATGGGAGGACTGGACGGAACAGGCGCCGACCAGGGACGAGCGCCGGGGACAGGCCCGGTCTCCACCTCGTGGCCAAGGGCTATTCTATTCTTTCGATAGCGATCCCGATTTCGATGCGCCAACATGCCCCAACATGTGCTTGACCCGGCGCCGCTGACCCCGTAGGATCCCGGTCGTTTTTATAAGCCTATTCCGCGATAGCTCAATGGTAGAGCGGGTGACTGTTAATCACTAGGTTGCAGGTTCGAGCCCTGCTCGCGGAGCCACTCGACGCGTGGCGAGCGGCGCGAGACACGCGTCGAGTGGCCCTGAGCAAGCGAACAACGTGAGCGCGTCGAAGGGTCGTATGGTGTAATCCGCTCGCCACTTGCTCGTGGCCTGCGGCCGGCGGATCGATTTCGGGCGCGATCCGCAACCCACCCCTGGTTCTACATACCCCGCCTGAAGTCCGGCCGGCTCTATCCTGATGCTACGACAGACCTCGGTCGACGATGGCGTGAGCACATCTCCGGCGAAGCCTGCCGGACGACCGGGGGGGGGAAGGGTGCCCGCCCAGGGTATTTCGTTGAACAACGGCCTGGCCCGGCCGCATTTCCGCTTGCCGGCCGCCGGTCTGCTGATACGATCTGGCCGGATGATTCGGTGGGCCGGGGGGGCGGTCCCGGAGTGTTGACACAGACGCGGGCGGGGGACAAGGCATGACCGATGAACTATTCAAGCGCACGATCATACGCTTCATGCGGAACGAAATCACCGAGCACCACGTTTACCTGAGGCTTGCGGGGTGGTGCAGGGGCAGGAACAGCGAGATACTCGCGCAGATCGCGGGGGATGAGCTGCGGCATTACGGGCAGTTCAAGCAGATCGTCGGTGTGGACGTCAAACCCGCCCGGATCAAGATGTTCTTCTATCTCCTCCTCTCGCGCGTCCTCGGGCTGACCTTCGCCATGAAACTCATGGAAACGGGCGAGGTCATGGCAGGCGCCGCGTATGAGAAGCTCCTTGGCGAGATGCCTGACATCGCCCGGATCATCGAGGAGGAGGCGAAACACGAGAAGATGCTGCTCGGCGGCATCGAGGAGGAATCGCTCGGGTACCTCAGTTCGGTGGTGCTGGCGGTTAACAATGCGCTCCAGGAGTTCACCGGCATTGCGGTTGGCCTCACGTTCGCGCTGCAGGACAGCAGGGCGGTGGCGAACACCGTCCTGATTTCGGGGATGGCGGCATCACTGGCAATGGCGGCATCGGAATACCTGTCGCAGAAGGCCGAGGGCAAGACCGCGGGCCATGGCAGGAGGGCGGCAAAGGCGGCAGCACTGACTGGGACGGCCTATGTCCTCATAGTTCTGCTCATAGTCATGCCCTTCTATCTGTTGGACGGCCATTTCGTGGCCCTGGCGACGACGCTTTGTCTGGTGCTGGTGGTGATAACGTTGTTCGCATTCTTCATGGCGACAGTCAAAGAAATGCGATTCTCGAGGCTCTTTGTCGAGATTCTGCTTCTTGCAATGGGTGTAGTCGGCGCTTCGTTCTGTATCGGCATGTTGGCCCGGCATTTCCTGGGCGCGGGCGGAGCGTAGTCTCGCGGATTGCAGAAGGTGAGTGCTTGTGGGACGTGACAGCCTATAACTGGGCGTGGACGTCGAGCTCGTGCGCCTTGCGTCCGCCGCGTGGGACCTGGCCTTCCCCGATCGTGACGCCGAGCAGGGCATTGCATGTGGCGACGCATCTCTCCGCCAAACCGGCGGCGGCCTCGTGCAGATCCTTGCTCTCCTCGACGTAGTGGATGTTGTTCTCCATATCCTCGGCCGACCAGCCACGGCTGTGGGCAATGAATGGATACTGGGGGAACTGGCAGCCAAGTTCGCCGAAGAACGTCAACATCTGCCCGGCGACAGCCTGGATGTTGTCCTGTCCGCCGGTGATGATCAGGCCCACAACCTTGGTGCGTACCAGGTGGCGGTTGGCGATGGTTTCCTGGTTCTGGATACAGTTCATCCGCTCCACCATCTTGTAATAGAGGGAGCTGGCCTGTCCCCACCGGATGGGTGTGGCAATTATGAACACGTCACCCCACTGCACGAACGATTCGTAGACATGGGCCATCTGGTCATCCGGGTCCATCTGCGTGATGGAGCACGGCCATATGCAGGCCCTGTGGCTCTTGGAGTAGTAGCCTTCGCAGGCGCGGAACTTGAGGTCGGCAAGCCTGATGAGCCGAGTTTCGGCGCCGAGGGCCTTTGCGCGGTCCATGGCAACGTTCAGGAGCCTGTCGGAAGTCGAGTAGCGCGGATTCAGGACGTCCATGTTTGTCGTCGAGATACCGACGACGCGGATTGGGTCTGACATGGCCGGTCCGCCGGGCTGGCCCCTGCAGGCGATTTTAGTCAGCGGGTGCGGCGGCCGGCTGCTTCGTTCGCGCGGCGTGGCCTCCCGCATATTGACCAGTACCCGGCCCTTTTCGACCTTTACGGCGTGGGTGGGGACACGCTCACCGGTGCAGTTGCAGCCGCCTTCGCCGGTCCGGCTGTCGAACTTCCAGTTATGCCAGGGGCAGACTACATGGTTTCCGTCAAGCCGACCGTCACCCAGCGGGCCGCCGACGTGGTTGCATATCCCCGAGATTGCGCTGAACTGCCCATCCTTGTGGATGATGGCGATGGCCACGCCGCCCAGCTCGACCTGCCGGACCGGCTGGCCGGCAAGTTCTTCCGCGGCGCCGGCGTCCTGCCAGTCATCGCGCGGGCCCGCATCCGGGGCGGCGGGCGCATCCTCCTTCATGTGGAACTCGGATGTCGCCGCACCGCAGACCGGACAGTAGTCAGGCGCGGCATCGCCGCGATGCTCATAGCCGCAGACCGCGCAGATCCAGACTTTTTCAGCGTTTACGGGCACATTGTCCTTGGGCTGAGTATCACTTCACCTCGAAGAACTTCGCCTTTGGCGCGTGGCATACGGAGCACGTATCCTGGGCCGCGCCCAGCACCGTGTTGCCACATATTGAGCAGACGAATATGGGCTGGGCCGGAAGATCCTTGCCGCCCTTGACGGCCTTTGCAGCCTCGGCGTACAGGCCGTGGTGAATCTCCTCCACAGCCATGGCACCCTTGAATGATATGAGCGCCTGCTTGTTGCCTTCCTTCTCCGCCTCGGCCACGAAGCCCGGGTACATGGACGTGAACTCATGCCCTTCGCCGGCGATTGCCTCGGCAAGGTTCCTGGCGGTGTCGCCGATGCCGCCCATTACCCGCAGGTGCGCGTGGGCATGGATCGTTTCGGCCTCTGCCGCGGCCCGGAACAGCTTTGCCACGCCCGGCAAACCCTCGGAATCCGCCTTCTTGGCAAACGCCAGGTACTTGCGGTTGGCCTGGCTCTCACCCGCGAACGCTGCCTTCAGATTATCAATTGTCGCCATTTGTCCCTCCTTTTGACTTGTTCACAGCGTGGCCAATCACAACGGGTGGATTATACCCTCAGCAGGCAATGAAACAAGGCCAAAGCCGGACCCCAAGCCAATGATTCGTCCCCGCAGAAACCCAGTCTTGCCCGTTGACTGCATTGAAAGGTTCCGGTATCCTCCGACGCACTATTCCTGATTCGCCCCCTTCGTCTATCGGTCAGGACACCAGGTTCTCATCCTGGTAAGGGGAGTTCGATTCTCCCAGGGGGCGCCATCTTCCGTCTGCTGCGGGCGTACTACTTCTGAGCACCGCGCCGCCCGAGAAACCCGTCCACTTCCGCGTGGCCACGCCGTCGCGCCTCAGCCTGTGCAGTGATCCCTTTCTTGTCCCGCAGGTTTACGTCGGCGCCCTTATCGACAAGAAGGATGACCATGCCAAGGTTGCCGGACCAAGCTGCCCGCATCAGGGCCGTGGAGCCCTTTTCATCCCGGGCGTTGATGTCGGCTCCCCTCTCGGCCAGTATCCATACAAAATCAACGGCATCATAGAACACGGCCATCATGAGTGGTGTGACGCCGTCCACCCGCCTGGCGTTGATATCTGCGCCCCTGTCCAACAGAACAGTTGCCGCAGCCTTCTGGCCGCGGGCAATTGCCGTCATGAGGGCTGTCGTGCCGTTCATTGTGCGCGCATCAATGGTGGCGCCACGGTCCAGAAGGTAACAGACCATGTCCGCATCCCCGTCGGCTGCGGCAAACATCAGCGGCGTCCAACCGTCCTGGCTGGCTGCATTGACCCCCGCCCCGCTTTCAATCAGTTGCTTCAGCACAACCAGCCGTCCGCGCTCGTCTGGCCGGGTGGCGCACCCGCCTGCCAGTCCCAAGAGCACACAGGGCACGATTCCGCACAGCAACCATGATTTGACTATCCGCATACCCCAGAGCATACCGGTTCCGACTTTTATGCTCAAGCAAGGTGTTTTGCGCCAGAATAGGCGCGCGAACCGCCTGCCTGATGAGTGCATCCAATCCATCTTGCGCCCCAACCGGGGAGCCGCGCCAGGCCAAGGCCCGAGGTGTGGGTTCAGAGATGGAGCTTACCGGCTTGGGTGTCATTAATTGTGAGGCAATGCGCCGCGTTGGCGAGGGCCATATCATTTATTGACTTGGGTGGTTGGCAGGTCTATCCTTGCTGAACTGTATTCATTAGGAGCCACGAACGATGGGATGGAAAGGAGGGAAGAGCAGGCGGAGTGGTTGGAGCGGTAGTTGTGCAGTCAAGGTTTGAACAAATGAAGGAGTGTTTCTGATGAACAAGAACAAAACTATGTTGGTGAGTCTCGCAGTTGCGTGCGCAGGAATGCTTGTGGTTTCCAGCAACTCTTTCGGCGCCCCGATCTCGGCGGGCCTGAACGAGCTGGAGTTGGAAGCCAGCCTTGTGAACCAGTCAGGTGCCGGCAAGGATAACCATTACTACGGCGATGTAACCAGCCTGAACCTTGCCGTGACCTACGGCAGATTCCTGACCGACGAGGTCGAGGCGGGAGCTCGTGTTGGATTTGCCTACTCTGCTGCAGATGAGATCACGGCCTTTGCATTTGCGCCTGGTGTCTTTGGCGCCTACTACTTCCCGATGGACTCGGACCTGATAGCGCCTTATGCCGGCGCCAGGGCTGGGCTGAATATCTGGGACCTGGAGTCTGACTCCGGTGTAGACTTCCTGATCGGTGCGTATGGCGGAGCCAAGTTCTTCATCGCCAAGGGCGCGGCCATCAAGATTGAGCCATTCCTGCAGTTGATCATCGGTGACGACACTCTGGTTGATGTGGGCGTCGCCTCGGGCATTTCCCTGTTCTTCTGATCGGGTATGCACGGCTTTCTGCGTCAATCAGGATGCAGAACAGCCTTCCCACCTGTACCGGGTGGATGCTGGACGAGCCTCGTCCAGCGTCCGCCGGGCGGGCACCTTCCGCATGGTTTTCTCTTCATGAGCCATGTTTGACACCCAGAGTATACTGTTCGTGGTCGGGTGTTCCTCCTCTGACCGCGTTGATCAGGATCAAGCACCTCTACGGAGAGCTCTCCCGTGCCTTCGAGCAAGGTCTGTGGGGCTTTTCAGGCAGAAGCAGATACGGGCGCGGATGGGTCCTTGAAAGGCGCTGCCGGCAGTCTTGCAAAGGCGAAAGCAATTTCCTACAATCCCGTCATCTATGGAGCACGTGATCGAGATATCCGACCTGTGCGTAAGGTTTGGCGCCGGCACCGGGGCGGTTGACGCCCTGCGCGGGCTGAACCTGAATGTCGCTCGCGGCAGCGTGGTCGGCTTCCTGGGGCCGAACGGGGCCGGCAAAACCACCACCATCCACATCCTGCTGGGTTTTATCAGTCCGACCTCCGGGTCCGCGCGCATATTCGGTAGTGACACCGGCAGTTCGATGGCCCGCGAGCGGATAGGGTATCTCCCCGAACACCCAACCACATACGGTTTCCTCTCAGGCAGGGAACTGCTGACCATGGCCGGCCGGCTGTTCAGGATGGAGAGGAGCAGGCTGAAGGACGCCATCGTGCAGGTCCTGGCAAAAGTGGACATGACCGGCGCGGCGGATCGAAGGATCGCCACATACTCCCGTGGAATGATGCAGCGCATTGGATTGGCCCAGGCCCTGATCAACGACCCCGACCTGGTAATTCTGGACGAGCCCACCAGCGGCCTCGATCCGATCGGAAGGGCGGCCATCCGCAAGATCATTGCCGACCTGAAGGCTGCCGGGAAGACGGTCTTCTTCTCCTCGCACGAGCTCTCGGAAGTCGAGCTTGTCTGTGATCACGTGGCGATCATGTGCAGGGGGGCGCTGGTTGCGCAGGGGCCGGTATCCTCACTGGTTGGGCCCGGGCAAAGCCTCGAGAAGTACTTCCTTCGGGTCGTGACGGCGGAGAAGCAGGTCGCGGCCAGCGGATCACCGGCGGCGGGGCAGGCATGAACATCTCGAAGATACTTACGGTTGCCGGGGTTGTGTGGCGCGAGATGCTGCGCAGGAAGGACATCTACGTACTTCTTATCCTGCTGCTGTGCACACTCTTTGCGCTTCTGTCCGTCGACCTCTTCGGATTGAAGGGGGTTGCAGCGTATGTGAAGGACCTTGGGCTTTCCATTGCCTGGCTCTTTGCAGGGATTCTTACCGTTATTGTAAGCGCCAGGCAGCTGCCGGCCGAGGAGAGGAACGGGACCATATTCTCCCTCCTTGCGAAGCCTGTGACCCGCGCGGAACTGCTGGCAGGCAAGTGGCTGGGGGCCTGGACGATCTGCTCGGCAGCCACGGTGTGTTTCTATGCGTTGATAGTAGCGGTGGTGTTGCTGCGCGGCAACGGGTTCCCGCCGGTGGTCCTGCTGCAGGCGGTATTGCTCCACACGGCGGCGCTTGCGGTCATTTGCGCGCTTGCCCTCGCGCTGTCCACACGCATGAATTTTGATGCAGCCGCGACATTCTGCCTTGTGGTCACGGCGGCGGCGATGCTTGTGGTTCCGCTGATTCCGGAGCTGCTGTCCAAGCTGGACGGCCTGCACGCATCGCTCATGACCTGCCTTTGGTACATCATGCCGCATTTCGAGGTGTTCGATCTCCGGCAGCGGCTTGTGTATGACGCGGTTCCGGCCCGGTGGCCGGTCGTCGGCCTGAGCCTGGCCTATGGTGGTGCGATGACGGCGGCGATGCTTGTTCTCGGCTGGCTTGGATACCGCAACAAGAAGTTCAGGAGAGGTGAGGCGGCATGAGGTGGCAGGGCGTTCGCGGCAGCGGGGCGTGGCCATGGTTTATCGCCGCGGTGCTGTGGGGGGCGGCGGCCTCTCTCGCATGCGTGGTGGCTGATCCCCCCGTGGTCCGGCGGGGCGAGGACATTTCGATTGCGGCGCGGATGTTCGGCCGATGCGTCAGCGCCCTTGCTGGCGAGGCATACGGCCGTGCCGACCTGACTTTCCACAAGGGGCGGCCGACCTACCATGAGAAGGCGTTCTCCAATGACGTGTTTCAGGTGTGGCGCCGGGAATTGGCGCCCGTCGGCCACTCTCACCTGGGCGGCAGCGAGACAAAGGAGATCATGTCGTGGCTGCGTTTCGCCAGCCTGCTCGATCCCCACAATGTCACCTACCATCTCAACGCGGCCTACTGGCTCATGAGCGGCGATATAGGGCGTCCGGATGCGGCGAGGAAAGTGCTGCTCGAAGCCCGGGACCTGAATCCGGATTCCTATCTTGTCTACCTCGGCCTGAGCCAGTTTGCCACGAAGACCGGTGACCGGTCCCTGGCGCGCCGCAGTTGCGACCGGGCGCTCGAGCTGTGGCCGCGGGGAAAGTCGCCGGACGATGACGAAGACCAGCTCAAGATCGACAGGCGCGAGATCCTTTCGCTGAGGGTGATCCTGAGGGAAATGGAAGGGGATATGGCGGGTGCCATCGCCGACCTGCAGGCGATCCTGGGGATGTTCCCGGAGAGTCCGCTGGTCCGGAGCCGCATCATGCTCATTGCCGCCGGGCAGGAAACCGCCGCTATGGCGGAGCAGCGGTGGGAGGCGCTCAGGAAGCAGGAATACTACCATGTCTGTGAGGGCGAAGCGGCCGCACACGAGGAGCACGAGCACGACCAGGGGGACGGCGACGGCATGTAGGGCGCGCGGCCGGGGTGATTCTTGGCTGGTCAGAGCGCTGCCGGTATGCTACCAGTCGTTCCGGAAGGTTGGGGACTGCATATGTATCTAGATTTCTTTGACTTGAAAGAGAATCCATTCAGTGTGACGCCGGATCCGCGGTACCTCTACTTTTCGCCCAATCATCAGGAAGCGTACTGCCACATAATCTACGGTATCGAACAGCGCAAGGGCTTCATCGAGATAACCGGCGAGGTGGGCTGCGGCAAGACGACCATCTGCCGGGCGGTGCTCTCGGCGCTGAGCAATACAGTGCAGACCGCGCTGATCCTGAATCCGTCGCTGACGGAGACGCAGCTCATGCGCGCGATGCTCAACGACTTCGGGCTTGAGGTGCGCGGTCGCGACCGGCTGGCATATATCGAGACGCTCAACGAGTTTCTCCTGCGCATGAACGCGGACGGCAACAACGTTGCGCTTGTGATCGACGAGGCGCAGGACCTGTCACCCAACGTGATGGAGCAGGTGCGCCTGCTTTCAAACCTTGAGACGGACCAGCATAAGCTGATCCAGATTGTACTGGTCGGGCAGCCCGAACTGAAGCAGCGGCTTGCCGGCAACAACCTCAGGCAGCTGCGCCAGCGGATCGGGGTGCGCTATCATATTTCACCATTGACCAAGGAACAGGTGTCGGTTTACATCGGGCACAGGCTCAAGGTCGCGGGTTCGGATGGCCGGGTCACATTCAATCCTGACGCGATCAGGCTGGTGCACAAGTACAGCCAGGGCACGCCGCGGTTGATCAACGCGCTGTGCGACAACGTTTTACTTGCGGGCTACGTGGCGCGCACCATGAACATGGATGGCGAGTGCGTAAAGAAGGCAATTCGGCAGCTGGAGGGACCGGGGTGAGTCTGATACAGGAAGCTCTCAAACGACAACACGAGGACCTGGGCGGCGGGAGCAAAGCGCCGCCACCGGGAGACGACAAGGCGCCATCCCTGAAGCTGAAGGGGTCTGAAGGTTCAGAGCATTCGCCCGCGGCCCCGACAGGCGATTCCGGCCACCCGGCGGGCATGGCCGTGGCGCAGTCCGGCGGCGCGTCGGATGCGGCCCCAAGTCTCCTTTCCACTTTGCTTCCGAAGATTCCTGTTGCTTCGCCGCCGCGCTCCAGGGTCCCGGTGATCATCGCCTCGGTTGCCTCGGTCGCAGCGCTCGCGGCGGCCGGTGTCGTGCTATTCCTGTACCTCAGGCCGGCGCCACCCCCGCAGAAAGCGCCCATGGTGCCGGCAGTAGCGCCGGCAGCAGCCGTTGCCGCGGCACCATCCAACAATCCGCCGGCCCAGCCTGCCGTCGTTGTGCCGGTGGAGCAACCGGTGGTCGCTCAGCAGGTTGTACAGCCAGCCGTCGTCGCTGGTACGGGTCCGGTCCAGACTGGTGAAGTGGCGGTTGCGGTGGTGACGGCAAAGCCGCCAGTTGTGGTCGTTCAGCCGGTGGTGTGGCCACCGTTGAAGATCAACATGCTTTTGAGGACGGCCAATACCGCCGTCGCCAGGATCAACAACTCCGAGTACACGGTGGGCGAAGAGGTTGAGGGTGCAAAAGTCGTCTCGATCGAGAGGGATGCCGTGATTCTGAAGTACAAGGGCGAGACCCGCAAGCTCCGTCCCGGCGATGTGGCAAGGTAGTATACTGCCGGAATCTGGCCAAGGGTGGTGCGACGGTGCAGGGCTGGAGAGTGGCGGCTACTTGGCCCTGGGCTCGGTCTTCTGGCTGCTCCAGGTGTTTATCTTACCGAGAGCGATGTCGAACTCGGCCGGGGCTGTGAGGTAGAAATAGCACTTCCTGCCGGAAATATGCTCGACCTCCTTCATCAGCTCCTTGTCGTACGGATTCAGTATCACGACCAGCGCGGCGTCACCGAAGAAATCGAAAATCACCACCCCGCGCTTGATCATGAATTCAATCGGCAGCAGTGAAAACGACGCGGGCTGAAGCTCGAAGCTCGAAAGCGATATAATCGGCGTGGAACACTCCTTGGCAAGCGTTGTCATGACCCGCGACAGGTTCTTGAAAGCCCGGTCGTGGAGGACATGGAGCACCGAGACTGTAACAGCCGCGTCAGTGGCGGATAATTCGGTCAGGTCCTGGACGACACTGGAGTATTCCTCCTGGGTCAATTCGTTCCACTTCAGCAGGTTCCAGGCAAGCGGAAGCTCGTTTGCGATATTGAATGAAGAGCGGCCAACCGCGGCAGATGGGGCCGGAGCAGGGTGGGCGTCCTTTTTCTCTTTCTCCCTGTCTTCCTGGGTCTGCGGCTTGTCCTGTACGCCAGGCGCAGTCGCGGATGACGACAGGAAGGCCATGAAACGCTTCAGAAGGTCCGCAGCGGACGGGTCGCCGGCCGCGAAAGCTTCGAGCTTGGGGAGGAGAGCCTGCGCCTCCTGGCGATCCTCTTCGCCAAGGATGACGTTAGCCAGCCTGATTGTGTAATCCTTGGCGCGGGCCAGATCGCCTATCTGTTCATAGGCGTGAGCGAGAGTGGCGAGCGAGGTCCGGTCGTTGGGGATGGCCTCCAGGATCTGTTCAAAGGCCGATATGGCACTCCAAACTTCCGATTCCTGATCGCCACCAGCCCCGGATTTGTCCTGTCCTGCCGCCATGTGGTAGAATCCCCAATGCAACCTGATTTCGGTTTATAGGCGGCACACGGATGTGAGTCAACAACATACGGGTGGGGCGAGCGACGGGATTCGAACCCGCGACTCTCAGATTCACAGTCTGATGCTCTAACCAACTGAGCTACGCTCGCCATCAACATGAAGCCGTGGGACTGTATCGGGAGCGGGTTTCAAATATCAAGACAAAATCGCCGCCCAGAATAGGGCCAGAAAGAATTTGACAGGCCGCTGGGGGCGTGCAGAATGGCGCATTGTTTGGTTCTGGAGGCTTTTTTGGCAGCGCAGTGATACCAACCACAGGCGAGGGAGGGTGGACCTAATGAGCATATTGAAAGAGATTTCCGACAACCTTATCAAGGGCAAGGCCAACGACGTGAAGATTCTGGTGGCGCAGGCTCTTGAAAAGGGCGAAAAGCCGGTGGATGTCCTCAACAAGGGCCTCCTGTCGGGAATGGGTATTGTCGGGGAGCGTTTCAAGAAGAACGAAGTTTACGTTCCTGAAGTCCTGATTGCCGCCCGCGCGATGAAAGCCGGCATGGAAGTGCTGAAGCCCATGCTGGCCGCTGCCGGCGTGCAGCCCCTTGCCACGGTCGTCATCGGCACGGTCAAGGGCGATCTTCATGACATTGGCAAGAACCTGGTAGGCATGATGCTCGAAGGCGCGGGCCTGCGGGTGATTGATGCCGGAATCAATGTTGAGGCGGGCAAGTTTGTCGAAGCGGCGAGGGAGAACAATGCCCAGTTGATCGGCGTCTCCGCGTTGCTGACCACGACAATGACAAACATGAAGGCCGTGGTTGATGCACTCAAGGCCTCCGATCTTGCCGGCAAGGCGAAGGTCATGGTCGGCGGGGCGCCTGTTACCCAGGCCTTCTCAGATGAAATAGGGGCTGATGGCTACGCCCCGGACGCTGCGTCGGCGGCGGACCTCGCCAAAGCGCTTCTTGCAAAGATGCAGGCGTGAAAAAGATCGCAGAGCGGATCAATAGCGGCACAGTCCTGGTTGCCGACGGCGCCTGGGGAACGATGCTTCATGGAGAAGGTCTTGCTCCCGGCGACTGTCCTGAGCTCTGGTGCATAGACCACCGTGCCTCCGTCCTGAAGATAGCCCGCAGCTACGTCGAAGCCGGCGCGGACCTCATCAAGACCAACAGCTTCGGGGCATCCCGTTTCAAGCTCGAGGTGTTCGGGTTGGCTGCGAGGGCTGCGGAGCTCAACCGTGCGGCGGCATCCATCTCGCGTGAGGCAGCGGGGCCGGACAGGCATGTCATCGCCTCGATCGGCCCCACCGGCAAGCTCCTGATAATGGGCGACGTCTCCGAACAGGAAATGTTCGATGCGTTTGCCGAACAGGCCGTTGCCCTGGAGCAGGGCGGGGCCGATGCCTGCCTGATCGAGACCATGTCGGCGCTGGACGAGGCCAGCATAGCCATCCGGGCCGCGAGGGAGAACACCCGCCTGGAGATCCTCTGCACATTCACATTCGAGCGCAACGACAGGGGCGAGTACAGGACCATGATGGGGGTCTCGCCGGCCGAGATGGCTGGCGCGATCAGCGGGGCAGGCGCCGACATAATCGGCACGAACTGCGGTAACGGCCTCGAGCGAATGATACCGATCATCAGGGAGCTGCGAGCCACCGCGCCGGCGAAGCCGGTGATTGTGAACGCCAATGCCGGCGCACCGATTATGCGTGCGGGAAAGACCGTGTTTCCAGACACACCCGCGGCAATGGCCGCGCTGATCCCGGGCGTGATAGCGGCCGGCGCCAGCATTGTTGGCGGCTGCTGCGGGACGACTCCGGCTCACATTGCGGCGATCCGGGCGGCAGTCGGGGCGACACCCGCACCGTGACGGCTGACTGACAACTGACCACTGACGCCTATGGACATCGTTCTTGTCATCGAACTCATTGCGCTGGTCTTGCTGTTTGCCTGGTCGGCATTCCTCTCGATAATCGAGACATCGCTCTTTGCCCTCGACACCCTCCACATCGGCCGTATCCGGCGCAGCCACCCGAAGGCGGCAAAGCGCATTGAGGACCTCCTCGCCACACCCACGAAGCTCCTCTCGACCATCCTGATAGGCGATACCGCGGGGAACGTCATCATATCGGTGCTTGGCTATTCGATCATCGCGAGGCTTGTTCCGGCTTATGCCGAAGTGATTGCGATTCCAGTGATGCTAGTGCTGCTTCTTCTCCTGGGAGAAGTGACCCCGAAGAAGCTGGCCATACGCATGCCCGACCGCCTTGCCGTGCTCCTTTCGCCCTTCTTCAACTTCCCGATCATCCTCATCTCGCCGCTGCGCTTCCTCTTCGAGGGAATTACTACCGTCTTCAAGCGGCTGATACGTCCCAGACGCAAACCCCTGACCGGCGATGAGTTCCTCACGGCCATGGTGGTGGGCGAGGAGGAGGGGATCCTCGACAAGGAGGAGCGCTCGATGGTTGACGGCATTGTCCGGCTTCGGGACCGGCAGGCGAGCGATATCATGACGCCGCGGATGGACATGGTTGGAATCGACCTCAACACCGCGGAGGATACGTACAGGGCCTTTGCCAGGAACACGAGATTCAGGTATGTGCCGGTGTATCGCGGCACGCTTGATAACATTGAGTTCATGCTGGATGTGGCGAAATATGTCATCGGTGGCGACAAGCCGCTGGCCGATGCGATGATGCCGGCCTTCTACGTACCGGAAACCATGCGGTTGAACGCACTGCTGGAGACCTTCCAGAAGGAGAGCCGGCGTGTGGCTGTTGTTGTCGACGAGTACGGCGGAACAGCCGGACTGGTCACGCGCAGCGATGTGCTCGAGGAAATCGTGGCATACGTCGGTGACGAGCGCAACACCCAGGCTGAACCGGCCATCGAGCCCGCCGGCAGGAACTGCTGGCTGGTGGACGGCGGGGTGAGCCTTGAGCACGTCAACCGCAGGCTTGACCTCGAACTGCGGGCGGAAGGCGCGGATCGGATTGCAGGTTGGGTTACAGTGCAGATGGGGCGCATCCCGCGGGCGGGGGAGACAGTATCCGCGCAGGGTTGCTCGATCACCGTAAAGCGGGTCCGGAAGAACCGTATTGTGCTTGTTGCCCTGAAGAAAGAAGCCGGCGCGGAGACAGGAGCCGGAACACAATGATAGCCGAAATAGTCCTCCTGGCTGTGTGCATGGTAATGGCCGCCTTATTTTCCGGCATCGAGACCGGCGTGATTTCCATCCACCGGGTCCGTATCCGGCACCTGGTTGAGCGGGGGGTGCGCCGGGCGCGCATTCTGCAGAGTTTCCTGGACCGGCCGGACCGGCTGCTGGTCACTGTTCTTGTCGGCACCAACATCTGTGTGGTTGTCTGCTCGGTCATCGGCGCGAGCCTTGCCATGCGCATATTGCCCGAATGGGGCAAATTGGTCTCGTCGGTTCTTGTGACAGTTGTGCTCCTGATCTTCTCGGAGTTCCTGCCGAAAGCGTGGTTCCAGGCCCGTCCCCTTGAACGGTCGCTGGTGTTTGCCGATGTCCTTGAGGTGGCTTTCTTTGTTCTCAGGCCGATCGGGGTGGTTATCAACGCCGTGACCGACCTTCTGGTCCCCAGGCCCAGCCACCACCACGCGCGGATCCAGAAGCCGTTTGTAACGAGGGAAGACCTCAAGACCCTGACGCATGAGCTGAGCCAGCACGGGGCGATTTCGTCCGAAGAGCTCGCAATGATAGAGCGGGTGTTCGAGCTGTCGGGCAAGGTCGCAGGCAAGATCATGAAACCGCGCAGCGAAATGGTGCCGGTGAATGACACGATGACCATTGCCGCCTTCCTTGAGACCGCCAGGCGGGCAGGCTTCAGGCGATACCCCGTCTATTCCGAGTACGAGAAGCGATTTGTCGGAATCGTCAGCATCGCGGACATACTCTCCGCAGGCCCCGAAGACATGGCCTGCACTGTTGCAGACTACATGCGCTCCTCCCAGTTCATACCCGACTACATGCCGGTTGATGACATTCTTCCGCGCATGAAGAGGACGCAGCAGGCGATGTTGCTCGTTACCGATGCGCATTCAAACGTCGTCGGCCTGGTGACGACCGAGAACGTGCTCGCGGAAGTCTTTGCCAGGAAGTAGGCCCCGCGGCCTCGCTGCCGCAGGCTCGGACCGCGAATGCGCGGAGCCCCGGGTTCCTCGGCTTCAACCGCCCGTCGGCAGTAATTTCAAGAAATCTTCCATGTTCATACAATATTTCATCCCGCTCGTGCGTTATCTGTAATAGGACCGGCGCATGCGAGGCTGACGAGCCGCCATGCCGCGTCGGGATAATGGCGGGGTGACGATGGACGGGATGAAAGCCAACAGGGATGCGCTGTGCCCGGCGTGCGGGCGCTTCATAGGGCCGCAGGACACCTGTCCGTACTGCGACTGTCCGTCGCCAAAGCCGCTCAGCCTGAAAGTCCTGCGCCTCGCCTCGCTTGCGCTGGCGGTCCTGGGGATGGCGCTCCTGTACCTGGCGGCGTGGCAGGGGCGGGTTCCGGCCATAGCGGTTGGAGATGTGACGCCTGCCATGAACTCCGCGTACATACGGGTTGGCGGGTGTGTGGCGGCAAAACCGAAGACCGGTACGGCGACAACACCGTACGTCTCATTCCCCATTACCGATGGCAGCAACAGGCTCAAGGTGGTGGCTTTCAACCGGTGCGCCATCGGGTTGATCGCGTCCACTAACGTGCCGGGGAGGGGCGCGATTGTCGAGGTCGCCGGGGTGCTGAGCGTGAGCGGGCCGGACGAAAGACAGATTGTTATCGAATCACCTGCCCAGCTGAAAGTGATCGCGCGGGGGCCGCCACCGTGCGGGCGGCCGGGACGGACAATCCGGCCGGCCGGCGGAGAGGAGGGACAAGATGACCTTTGAGATTCTGCAGACGGCGGTTGCTGTGTGTGCCGGCTGCCTTGCCGGCTGCCTGGTTGCGTGTGTGCCGTCACTGCATATCTACAATGTCATTGGGCTGGCAACCATCGGGCAGCTCTCCGTGGGAGGGGCGTCAATTGGCGTCCCCGCCCCGCTGCTGGTGCCCCTGATGGTCGGGCTGCTTGTCGGCTGGTCAATGGGCAACACCATCCCCTCTGTTCTCATAGCGGCGCCTGACGAAAGTGCGCTCCTGACCGTCATGCCGGGCCAGAAATATGCATTGATGGGCCGTGGCTTCGAGGCTGTCATGCTCACGGCATTCGGCGGGCTCGCGGGCGCATTCATTCTCGTGGCGATAGTGGGCCCGCTGGCGCCGGTGCTGATGCCCACACTGCACGCTGTGTTCGGCAGACACACGCACTGGGTACTCTGGGCCGTGATCGTGTTTATGCTGATGAGCGAATGGCCGAAGCGGGGAAACCGGGGGCAGGGCGGTTGGCGGAAGTTCCTGCAGGCGTGGACCCCGCTCAGTGCCGGAATCCTGACGTTCTGCCTTTCCGGGCTGCTCGGGTTCATTCTCCACTATCGGTCCCCAATCAGGGCGGAATCCGCCTTCCTGGGCATGATGCCGGTTTTTGTGGGGCTGTTTGCAATGCCGTGGCTGATCTTGAACATCGTCAGCCGGGTTGAGCTGCCGTCGCAGGCTGTGTGTTCCTTCGGGGGAGTGCCTGGATGGCCGGGGCTGGGTGGAGTATGCGCCGGTTTCCTGGGCGGCGTGTTTGCCTCCTACTTTCCAGGGATAAGCGGAGGCATCGGCGGCATGCTGGCCGGGCACGCAGCGTCCCAGAGGGACAGCCGGATGTTCCTGGTGTCGCAGGGGACGTCAAAAGTCGTGTACTACGTCGGGGCGTTTCTTTTCTTCTTCATTCCCGGCGAGAGCCATGCCCGTGGCACGGCCACGTGGATGCTGCGAGGTTGCCATGTTCCGCTCGACCGTAACGAATACTGCGTGGTCCTCGCTTCCATAGCCATTGCAGCTGCCGTTGCATTCGCGCTCATGCAGCCCCTCGCAAGACTGGTGTTGCGGGCGGTGGAGCTGTTCGGTTGCCGAAGGATCTCAATGCTGTCGGCTGTGTTGATGGTGGCAATAGTATCCGTCGGCACCGGATGGCGGGGATTACTGATTCTGCCCGTTGCGACTGGTATCGGCCTGGTGCCGGTCCTGTTCCATTCCCGGCGGCTCAACTGCCTGGGGGTCATCCTGCTGCCGATGGCTTGTTCCATGTCGGGCATGGCGCCCGCTGTGGCGGGGGGACTGGGTCTTCTGTAGGGGGTGACGGACGATGGGTGCGCTCGCATGAAAGGCTTTACGCACTTCACGGTTGGAATGGCGGCGGCATCATGCTTTCCGGCGGCAGTCGCTGCTGCTGCGGCGGGGAGTCCGCTCTGTTTCATACTTGGCGGGGCGTTCGGGATCCTGCCGGATACGCTTGATTTCAAGTTCTACCGTTTCTTCGTGAAGCATGACATGGAGGTGGTGCCGGATCCCAACGCGCCCGATGCGCAGATGATAGCCGATGCCGTGGCATATGCCATCAACCGTGCCTCGCTTGGCGGCAGGCCGGTCAGGATCCGGCTGAACACGATCCCGGCCGGCGCCGACTGCTGGCGGCAGTACACGGTGCGGTTTGATGTTGTCGGGCGAAGGGTGGGGGTGCGGTGCGGGTCGCTTGTGGATACCGGCCAGAACGCCATGCCGGGGCCGGCGCCGGACGAGGACGAGGCGTTTGCGGCGGTTTGCTGCCAGATCTCGCTCGACTATGAAGCGACTGTGAACGTCGATATATTCGAGGGGCCCCTGTTCACGATGCGGCCGGTGGAAGGCGGGTGCGTGCGCGCCGAGTTCATCGGCTGGCACAGGCAGTGGAGCCACAGTCTGCCGGCCATGCTGCTGTTTGCGCTGTGCGGCGCGTTCCTCTGGGGACATACAGCCGGACTGGTGATCTGCGCCGCATATGGCATGCACATTCTTGCGGACCAGTGCGGGTTCATGGGGTCGAACCTGTGGTTTCCCCTGACCAGCGGGCGCACGAGCGGATGGGGGTATATCCATTCTTCCTCAGGTGTTGCGAATGCCGTCACAGTGTGGTCGTCGTGCCTGGTGATCTTCTGGAACCTTTACAAGACGGTGCCAGGGCCGGCGCTGGAGTTTACCCTTGCGCAACTGTTGTTGGTCGCGGGCCTGCTCCCGGTGCTGGTGTTTGCCGGGCTGAGACGGCTGATGAGTGGCGGCGGGAAGAGCGGTTGTTTTCCTGGCGAGGGATGAATGCGGGCTCGTGGTGGCCGCCCTCAAGGCTTGTGGCGTCGGGTCCGGCGGTGTATAAACGGATGTCATCGTGTAGTGATCGCGCTTCGCGGTCCAAATCAGGCGGAGGAGGCACAATGAACAGACTCTGGTTGGTCCTGCTGGCGGTCGGTGCGGTTACGTTTGGTGGTTGCAGCAAGAAGCAGGAACCGGGGAAAGACGCTGGGAAGGGGCGGGTGGAGGAGGCCGCGGCGAAGACGCCGCCACTGACCATTGCCGTTATCCCGAAGGGAGCGACGCACGAGTTTTGGAAGTCGGTCCACGCCGGCGCCGTGCAGGCATCGCGCGAGCTCAACGTCGAAATACTCTGGAAAGGCCCGATGAAGGAGGATGACCGCGACGCACAGATATCAGTGGTCGAGGATTTCATCACGCGCGGAGTATCGGGTATAGTCCTTGCGCCGCTGGACGACACAGCCCTGCAAACGCCGGTTGCGAGCGCTGTTCGGAAGGGAATCCCCGTTGTAATCTTTGACTCCGACCTCAAGGGTGACGACTTCACGAGTTTCGTCGCCACGGACAACTTTGCCGGCGGCATGGCTGCTGGCGAGCATCTGGCGAAGATGCTCAACGGCAAAGGCCGGGTTGTCATGCTGCGCTACCAGGAAGGCTCCGCAAGCACGATGAACCGGGAGAAGGGTTTCCTGCGGGCCGTGGAGAGGTATCCGGAAATCCTGGTCGTGAGCGAGAACCAGCACGCCGGCCCGACCACCGAGACTGCGTACAAGGCCAGCGAGAACCTGCTTGCGCCGCTGAAGACGGAAAAGGGCCTGAGCATTGACGGCATATTCTGTCCCAACGAATCCTCGACCTTCGGGATGCTCCGTACGCTGCAGGACAGCGGACTTGCCGGGAAGGTCGCATTCGTTGGTTTCGACAGCTCCACAAAGCTCGTCGACGCGCTGAAGGCCGGCCAGATCAGCGGGCTTGTTATCCAGAACCCGATGCGGATGGGGTATCTCGGGGTGAAGACCATGGTTGAACACCTGAGGGGCCGGCCGGTTGAGAAGAGGGTGGATACGGGGATTGTGCTCGTGACCCCGGAGAACATGGAGAAGCCCGAAGTTCGCGAGCTGCTCCAGCCGGACCTGGCGAAATGGTTGAACTGACGAACAACATGCCCGACTGGCCGCGGCTGGAAATGTGCGGGGTGCGGAAACGTTTCGGCGCCACCCAGGCGCTGGACGGCGTCAACTTCTCTGCGCGGGCGGGGGCGGTACACGCGCTTGTGGGCGAGAACGGCGCCGGCAAGAGCACCCTGATGAAGATCCTGTCCGGCGCCATTGCGCCCGATAGCGGGACGATCCGGCTCGACGGCAGTCCTTTCAACCCGCGCAGTCCGCACGACGCCCGGCGGGCGGGCGTGGCGATGATCTACCAGGAGCTATCGCTGGCCCCGCACCTCGGTGTTCAGGACAACGTCATGCTGGGCATTGAGCCGTCGAGGTTTGGCATCCTGCGCGGGCGCGACATCCGTGAGCGTACAGTAGCGGCACTCAGGCAGCTCGGGCATGGTGATATACCGCCCGACGCTGTTGTCGGGCGCCTGTCGCCGGCGGCCCAGCAGATTGTGGAAATTGCCCGTTCCCTTGTGCTGGGCTGCAGGGTCCTCGTGCTGGATGAACCCACCAGCAGCCTTGCCAGGGAGGATGTGCGGCGGCTGTTCGACGTAATCCGCGGGCTGAGGGAGCGGAACTACAGCGTCATCTACATCTCGCACTTCATCGAGGAAGTCAGCCAGATCGCGGACTCCTTTACGATTCTGAGGGACGGAAAACCGTGGGCAGCGGAGCCGCGGCAACAACGCCTGCGGGTGAGATCATACGGATGATGGTTGGCCGGACGGTGGACGAGCTCTACCCCCGGTCGGCGCACATTGCGGGGGAACCGATTCTCGAGATCAGCGACCTGGCAGGAAACCGCGTGCCGGGGTCGGTCTCGCTGTCATTGCGGCGCGGCGAGGTGCTGGGCATTGCCGGGCTGGTGGGCGCGGGGCGAACGGAGTTCATTCGCGCCCTCTTCGGCCTTGATCCGGTTCGCGCCGGCAGGGTGCGCTTTGGCAGCTTTTCGGGCTGGTCGCCGCCGGCCGCGCGTTGGCGGCAGGGCATGGGGATGCTGAGCGAGGACCGCAAGAACGAGGGATTGGCGACCGGGATGAGCCTGGCCGACAATCTTACGCTTTCGCGGCTGGGCGGCCTGGGGCCGCTGGGGCTCATCAGCCGGTCGCGCCAGTTTGCGGTGGCGAGGGACTGGGCTGGCCGGCTGGGTGTGCGCCACCGGAGCCCGGCGCAGCGGGTGGCGGATCTTTCGGGCGGCAACCAGCAGAAGGTGGCGCTTGCGCGGCTGCTTTATCATGGGGTGGATGTATTGCTCCTGGATGAGCCGACGCGTGGGATTGACGTGGCCAGCAAGGCGCAGATCTACGCGCTGATCGACCGCCTGGTGACGGGTGGCGACGCCGGGGCGAAGGCCATTCTGCTTGTCAGCAGCTACCTGCCTGAGCTTCTCGGCACATGTGACCGCGTGGCCGTGATGTGTCGTGGCAGGCTCGGGCCTGCCCGCCACGTGAAGGAATGGACTGAGGAATCGCTGATGGCCGAGGCAATCGGGATGGGGGGGGCGATGAAGAGTGAGTGAAGCGACACAGGCGGGGCTGGTTCCGGACAAAGTGAGGCCATGGCTGGTGTGGCTCAACAGGCTTGGCCCGCTTCTGGGGCTGGCGCTCATATACACGCTCCTTGCCGTGTTCGGTCCGCCCAGCTTCAGAAGCCTGGGCAACCTTGAGACAATTGCGCGCCAGTCAACCATTGTTGGCACGGCCGCAGTTGGCGCGACACTTGTCATCATCCTGGGTGGAATTGACCTGTCGGTAGGATCGATGATTGCCCTCAGCACCGTTGTCATTGCATCCCTCCTCATGTCTGGCGCTCCGCCGATTCTTGCGGCGCTGGGTGGCATCGGCGCGGCCATGATATGCGGCATGGTGAATGGATTTCTCATAACGCGGCTGCGCATGATGCCGTTTATCGTGACGCTGGGTACGCTGCTGATAGTGCGCGGGGCGGCGAAGGGGCTTGCCCATGAGCAGAAGATTGACGCGCCCATTTCCTGGCTCAATGAGATCATTGCCACGCTGCCGCCGGAGCGTCAATTCATGGTGGTGCCATACGGGGTGTGGTTGCTGGTTCTGCTGGCGGTGGCAGTTGCCGGGATCCTGCGATACACGCCGCTCGGGCGGCACATCTTTGCGATAGGTTCGAATGAGCTCACGGCTCGGCTGTGCGGGGTGGCGGTGGAGCGGGTGAAGCTGGTCGTGTATGCGCTCAGTGCCGCGTTCGCAGGGCTTGCGGGTGTGATGCAGTTCTCACGGCTGACAGTCGGTGATCCCACGGTGGCGATGGGCGCGGAGCTCGATGTAATTGCGGCGGTTGTGATCGGTGGCGGGAGTCTTTCGGGCGGTGAGGGCTCGATACTGGGAAGCCTGGTGGGTGCGCTGATCATGACCGTGATCCGTTCGGGATGCTCGCAGATGGGACTCTCGAACTGGCTCCAGGAGATCATCACGGGCGTGATCATCGTGCTGGCCGTGGCGCTGGACCGGTGGCGGCACAGGGCTACGGTGAGATATTGACTTCATCGTTCCTTCGTGTATGCTCCGACCGTTCCAGAAGCAGGGACCGGTTCCTTTTTCCGCAGTCCGGTTCCATGGTTCTGGTCCGGATCCCTGGGGATCTGTGATTTGCCCTGTCAGTCGGTGGGGTACCGAAGTGGTTAAACGGGATAGACTGTAAATCTATTGGCTTACGCCTTCGAAGGTTCGACTCCTTCCCCCACCACCAACCGATAATGCTAACAAACACAGGCGTTTGCAGCAATAAACACAGGGCTTGTCAGCAATCTTCACCATTTTGTGCTTTACCCTTTCATGCTTTTCCGTGCTTTCGGTGCAATACCATCTTCTTGTCTTGCGGGGTCGCGACACGCCTACATAAAGGTGACATGCCCACGGTGGTGTTTGGGCGACTTGAAGGGCGGCGTGGTCACAGCATGGCGCAGTCCGGGTGGGGACGGTGGTTGGCCATGCTTGAGGAGACATGCTGTGCGCCGGCTATTCAGGGAACCTGGACGTCCTTGGTCCTGGCGGTGGGGCTTACAATCAGCTCCCGCACACGCCCCTTCTCTGCACGACCCCGTACGACCGTTTGCCCCGGCGCGTGAAGCTTGAACTCCACATCCCAGTCACCGGGCCATGCCGGCAGGAGGTTGATCTTGCCGTTGTCCGCTTGCAGCAGCATGCGCTGCAGGGCGATGCACGCGACATTGCCGTGGTCCTGATCCGGAATCCAGTCGAAGTTGGGCCCCCAGAAGGCCGGGAAGCGACTGCGTGCATGACCGGACGAGAAATTGCGCACTATGGCGGACTTGGCCTCCTCCGCCAGTCCCAGCAGCGCCGCCTGTATCGCATCCTGGCGCCATCCTCCGGTTTCCTTGAAAGTGCGGGCGGCCCAGGTGGCACGGCCAACCTCAAGTTCCGGCTTTCCCACGCCGAAGAGGCGGTAGGGAAAAACCGCGTACAGCGCCGGATTCTCGAAATTCCGGCAGTCGTCGTACTGGAGTGCCGGAATAACTTCCTTGCGCTGTTCCCAGTGGGAGCGCGTGGGCAACGGCGGCAGAAGGCGGCGGAACTCCTGCCACTCGTCGCGGAGCTTGTCCGGTACCGAGTCGCCTGGCAGTGCAAGAAGGCCATCGAGCACCCACTGCAGGCCGGCGATATCCGGTGACGGATTGACGGCATCATGCCATGTTTCCAGCGACTGGCTTGGTGAGATAAGGATCCTTCCCGCATCGTCGCGGCGGGGGTAGTAGCCCGTGTAGAAGCGAAGGATCGGCGGAGCGAGGACGATCAGTTTCTCACGCAGCAGCTGTGCGTCACCCGACACGGCGTGGGCGTCGAGCAGTACGGCCAGCAGTTCCAGCATTCCCTGCCAGTAGCGGCGGATGTATTGGTTCTCGCTGAGGCCAGGCTTGAGGTCGCGCCGGTCGTATCCGTAGTTGGAGTTCAGGAACGATCCCCAGAATGTCATGGTTTCGGGGAATACCGCCGCATTATCTATCCCGAAACACTCCTTGGCTCTCGCCATGGCAAGAGGCAGTGCGTCGAGGAACATCTTGAACCACGGTTCCATGAGATCGAAGTCACCGCTCATGATCATCGGCCAGTAGGTCAGCCGGGTGTTCTGGAACCAATACCCGCCGCCCCATCGCCGGTAGTCGGCGTCGAAGGTCTCGTTCTCCTCGCGGGCGTCCACTGTGAAGATCGAGCCGTTGAACTTTATGGGGAACGCGCCGCGCCCGCCGCAGGCATTGATAAACCGCTGCAGCTCGTAGCCGCGCGACACAGCCACGGCCTCCGGCGAGCCGGAGACGCGTATCCAGCTCCGCCCCCAGAAGGAGCGCCACCAGCTGGCATGGTCTGCAGCGGCCCGTTCCAGGGGAACTGCATCGGTGCCGTCCGCCTGCGTTTGCACGAGGCGCACCCACTCTTCCAGAGACGCAGTCTGGGCAGTCCGGGGATGCACTCCCAGGACTATGCGGGACTGTGGAGACTGCGTCCTGAGCTCGCTGTTGCCGGTCTTTACCAAACCGCTGCCGCGCATCAGTGCGCCGAAGGTGCGGTGAAGCAGCGGGTCCGTACCACGCTGGGTCCAGGAAGCCATGTCCTGGAAATCATGGGTGGCCGCCCAGCAGGTTGTGTTGTTGCGGTGGCACCACAGAACTGAATCCGTGACGTTTGGTACAACGGTATCGGGATACACCCTCTCGCGCTCCTGCGGGCTGCGCAGGCCGGCGTCACAGTGAGCCTCTGCGGGTTCACGCTCACGTTCAATGGTGCGCCAGAGCTCCAGGGTGACACGTGCCTCGACAGGCTGCTCTGCCAGCACCTCGACGCGCACGACCGGCCGGAGGGCATCGACCCAGAGCAGGACAGTGAGCCGCGAATTGCTGATCCTGGAGTGTATGCGGATCACACCCGTGGCGAGGTCAAGCTCCTGCAGGAAATCCGAGCCAGTGACGAACGGATTTGGGATCAGCGAAATGCGGATGCGACCCAGCTTGAGGAGACGGCCGTTCTCGTCCCAAGCGTCGGTCTTGCTGAGGTAGAACAGCAAGTCCCCTTCCTTCTCGACCCAGACATTCAGGCCGATATCCCCGTTTCCAAGAGGCATTGAGCCGGAGGAGTCGAGGCTGGGTGTCGTCCAGATCAGGGGCTCGGGTAGTACGGTCACGCGAGCACCCGATCGTACTGCAGGAATGCCGCGAATGCGTTGCCAGTGCCGGCCATGACAAGGACTGGAAAGTGGGTGGGGGCCGCCGGGAATGTGCCAGCCGTATGGCGGACGATCGCGAGGACCGTATTCATCCCGGCCCGCACCCGGCTCGATGGCCGGGAGACTACGCCCCCGGAGCGGAGTGTAGTGATCCTGTGGGCAGGCAACAGCCATTTGGACGCTGCGGGTGCACACCTGCGTGGCTCCTGGCTTGGAAACGGGTTCATGCTTTCGACTGTAGCTGAAGCCGATTGGAAACGTCAAGATGAACGGTGTCTGGTGACCCATCTGCTGGACGAAAAGCCCAAGGGGTCAGTCACTGCATCCGCACTCCGCTGTCGGAATCCGCCTGCGGCTGAAATTCTGACGGTGGGTGAGCTATAGCGGGGCGGTGTCGGTTTGCATTCTGGATATCCCGGCCTGAAGCTGCGCAGCGAACATATCGGCACCGTGCAGGCCACGGTTGTGAGCATGGGATTCGAGCGCCACGACCGACTGTCTTATGCCCTCCAGGGCCAGGTTCGCGGCCGCACCCTTGAGGCGGTGAGTGGCCCGGAGTATACCATGCGGGTCAGAGGTGGATATGCCGGCCAGGATTGCCGCCAGATCGGCGGCGGGGTAGGCCTGATCATTTCACTTCAACGACGCTATTCAGCGAACCGAAGCCATTGGGCGCCCACTCGACACAATCCGGATCGATACACCACACGTCGTTTATGATGAACTTGTATTCGTGACGACCAGGGGGCAGGAGGATCACCCCTTTGTAGGTTCCGTCCTCGTTGTTCAGCTTGTTCTTCCTGGCGTCCCAGTCATTGAACGAGCCCGCCACATAGACCTCGCTGTTGGGATCCGCCTTGATTGAGAAGCTGACGCGCTTCCTGCCTTTTGTTGCCGCCATGTTGCTCCTCCTTCTTTGTGCGCCGGCCGCCAACAAACAACATCATGTTGCGCCCGGCATCTGACAGAATCCTAGGACCGGCTCCGGGCTTTGGCAAGTCTTTTCCTGCGGTCAATCTTCGATCTTGAGTTGTATCTCATCGGAGTTGGCCCGCAACTCGGGCGCGTACATGGCGCGAGCCCTGGTCGGAAGGGCGCTGAACCTGCCGGGTATCTCGGCGCGGACGCGATAAGCGATGCTGTGTCTGCCACGTGCAAGTGAACGCACAAAGAGGCAGACCCGTTCATCCCTGAACTCCATGTATGCGCCCAGGTCATTGCCGTTGTAGCCGCTACGGACCTCGACCGGCTCGAACCCCGCGGCCTTCATGTCCTCGAAGATGACGTACTCGTAGTCGTTCTTGCTCTCTATCTCGAGCTCGATCTCGACCAGGTCGCCGCTCTTCAGGGTGTCGAGCATCTTCAGCTCACGGCGCTCGTACTTCTCAACCTTCTGGTCAAGCGCCTGCCCGCGCGCGCCGGGGACCTTTCCGGTCGCATCGACCTTTTCGAGCTTGTAGTACTTGCGGTCCACCCTGATCTCCAGGCCGGCTCTCGTGATGCAGTCCTCGAGGGTGAAGTTGGAGAGGTAAGCGTTGAAATAGAGCGGGCCGGTGCCGGACCTGCTCAGCTCAATCGTGTGCTTGCCGGACTCGATCGCGTCGCCTGAGAGTATTAACCTGTTGTCGAAGGCGAACATATTGTCGGCCGATATCGTGACTTCCTTGCGCTTCTTGCCGTCGATGCGGATCTCCACGGTCATGTCGGGCTTGTCCTCGCCGCTCGCCCGGAGATAGTCGGCCATTGCCTCGATGCAGATGGCGGTATCGCGGGTGGAGTTCCAGTATGTCGCATGCTTGCGGTTGTTCAGCAGGTACTTCACCAACCCTGCCGCCCGCTCGCTTTTCGGATCAACGATGGCCAGTAGTTTCAGGTAGTAGGCCAACGCTTCGTATTCGCTGCCGTACCAGTACCACCAGCAGCCCTCGTTGCCGAGGTTGAGGTAAGCGGTCTGGTTTTCCTTGTCCTCGACAAGGAACTGTTCGATGTTGCGGAGGATCATGTCGCGCTTCTCCATGTCCGCGACGGCGTGCAGGGCCATGCCGAACATGCACTTGGCGTAGACCGGGAGGCTGTTCCGGTCGGCGTACAGGAACTCGCGCATCTCAGTGTTGTCCTTCTGCGCGTCCGCAAGGACCATGTAGACGAACGCATCAAGCGCGTCCGCGGCGGATTTCCACGGGTGCGGCGGGTTCTTCATGCGTCCGTTGCGGAGCTTGACCAGTTCCCCGGCCTGGTAGTTCTGAAGCCATGCCACACCGCGATCGAGAACGCCCGGCACCAGTGCCACGCCGTTCTTCTGCGCGATCTGGAGGCCGTGGACGACGTATGCGGTTGTATGCGGCCAGGAGTTCTCGCCCCAGCCCGAGAACCAACCCCAGCCGCCGTCGGACAATTGCATCGTGGTCAGCCGGTTCACGCCCTGCCTGACCATGTCATCCAGCTCAGCCTCATCGAACACCGGGTTATGGTCCCAGCGTTGCCATTGCCTGGCGCGTTCCGCGTCGTCGCCGATTTCCTGTGCGTTCAGGTTCGTGCGTTTCCGGGCGATGGACTTCAAGTCTATCCCGGAATCCTTCAGTATCTTCTGTGTGATGGCCGACGGCAGGAACGTGTTCAGGGTCTGCTCCGTGCAGCCGTACGGGTATTCCGCCAGGTAGGGCAGGGCGTCCACCATGGCGCCGGCGAGTGTTGGGGAAAACCTGATTTCCAGCCGGGACTCGTCGATCCGGCGTTCCCTGGGCACGTTGATGGTTATCGACGCCTTGCCCGCCTTGGGCCGCACAACTCCCGAGAACGACTCGGTCTTGAGCATGCCGTGGACGTACACCGGGAAGCGCATCTGCATCGCATCGGACTCCTCATCCGTCAGCGCCTTCATGCGGACGACCGCCTCGCCCTCGCGCACGGCCTTGACGCGCCAGTCCACCCGCTGTTCGCCGCCGGCCGGTATCTCCACGACGTTGGTCGCGGCGAAAGCCGGGCCGCCGTCCGTGGCCAGCTCAAGGCATTTCCCGTCCAGTTCCAGCACAGCCCGGACGCGTTTTGACCTGTCGAGGTAGTTGTGGATATTGGCGGAGAGGATCACTTCATCCTTTTCGACGAAGAAGCGAGGCGCCTGGAGCCTGAGCATAAGCTTCTTTGCTGTCACAACCTCGGCGGAGGCCTCGCCGACCTTTGTGCCGTGACCCATTGCCCAGGTCCTGATCTTCCAGCCGGTGAGGTTTTCCGGCATCTTGAACCGCACCTCGGCCATTCCGTTGGAATCGGTGTTCAGGACGGCATTCCAGTAGGCGGTATCGGCGAACTCCGTCCGGATTGCCGGTTGGACGACAGCCTGACCCGGCGGCTCTGCGGCGGATTCGGCGGCAGCGGCTCCCGCCAATGGCATTTCAGATGACATCTCCGCCATCGGCGCCGGCCGCAGGGCCATGACTGTCTGGTCCGCCCTGGCGCCGGCAAGGAAGTCTCCCCGCCCTGACTTCTTCTCCCTCACGCTCCCAATCCCAAAGCCGGATGAATCCTCGCCCCCTTCGCCTTCCTCGTCGGCAATCTGCATTCCGAAGATCCCGAGCGCGCCCATTTGCACCGCGTTCGGCGGGACGAGATTGTGGAAATACCTGTCCAGACTGCATTCCGACGACGACTGGTGGTGTCTGCGCCATTTCCAGAAGAACGCCCTGATCTCCTGGACATTTGACCCGCCGGAGATGTACTCCACAGCCTTGTCGTAGACGCTCATAACCGTGGATCCCGCATACGGGTTGCCGTCCAGATCCGACAGGCGGACCTGCACCTTCATCTGCTCGCCGGGCTTGCATGTTGTGGCGGACGGTACGACCTTGAGGTCAAGCACGCGTTGTTCCGGGGGAACCACGATCTCGCGTGTCTCGCTGAAAAGCTTTCCATTGCTGATCGTGTACGCCTCGACGAAGAAATTGGGCATGTCCTTGGCTGTCACCTCTATTTCCTCGATGGCGCTCTTGCCATGGAGCCTGAGTATCTTCGGCTGGAGATAGACGCCGTTTGCCGGGCGGACGAAGAGCACGACGGTGGCGCCGGTGCGAGCGGTGTTGATCAGCAGCCGGACCTTCTCGCCGGGTTTGTATTCGCGTTTGTCCGGTACGAGTTCTATTTCATTGAACCGGAAATCCTTCGCGCCCGTGCCATCCGCGGTGGTGCCCATGACGGAGAACACGTATCCGCCTTCGATTGTGTGACCGGCGGCGTCTGTGACCTTGTAGGCAAGGCGGTATTGGCCGGGTTTGGCCGCCTTGATCTGGGCATCGGCATTACCTTCCTCATCCGAGTCCAGGCCGACCTGCTCGACTGCCGTTTCAACCGGCGTTCCGTCCTTGTAGGTCAGCGTATAGAGCACAAGCTCGCCCTTGCCCTTTACGGGTTTGTTGTCGACTGTGAGCGCCGAGAACCCGGCCCGCACGACATCGCCGACCCGGTAGTGACCGCGGTCGACCCATGCGTAGACCTTGAATGGCTTGCGGGCAACCAGCACGGTGCCCTGGCCGGTGATGGTCCTGCGGGACTCATCCGTGACCTCGACGGTGATTTCGTAGCGGTGATCGGTGTCGCCGTGGAGTTCCTTTGCCACTGCGGTGTCGATTTCGATCCTGAGTTTGCCGTCCGGGCTGACGGGGACCTCGGCTTCGGAGACAACTTCCGGCGGTTCATGGCTTACGGGCCACCACCATGGGGACGGGCGGCTGCAACCCCAGTCCCGCCAGCCGGGGTACCACGTGTAGTCGCAGGCGAACCACCAGTAGCCCGGGCCATAGAACCAGTCCCATATCCCGGCGGGATACCAGTTTGCCGCATGGTCGGACCGGAGGACCTTGTACTTGACCTTACCCTTGGTAACCGGGGCGCCGAAGTAGTACCTGGCGGTGGCCGTAACGGTGATCTTTTCGCCCAGCATGACCGGATCGGCCGGCGCCTCCACGGAGACCTCGAACTCAGGCTTCTTGTACTCCTCGACACGGAAACTGATGCCCTGGCCGGTGCCCGGGAGGACCGTGCTGTAGACGCCGAGCGCGGCATCAGCCGGGAGGGCGAACTCGCCGTCGAAACCGCCGTAGTCGTCGGCCGTGAAATTCCGCTCCAGGACCTTCTCGCCTTTGGAATCATGGATCCGGAGTGTAAACGGGCGCCCGGCGAAATCCGACGTGTCGGCCTGGTCGTACTTTGTGTGGCGGACCCAGAACTTGAAGCGGACCGGCTGGCCGGGCCGATAGACGGGGCGGTCGGTGATTCCGAAGACCTTTGTCTGGTTGTACTCCTGGTCGTGGTAATTGCCGTACCAGACCCCGGTGAAGCCGAGGTACGCCAGGCGGCCGCCCTGTTCCGGCGGAGTGGTCGCCATGATCAGCCACTCGAAGTCCCGGACGAGGTCGGCCTGCGACGGCAAAACCTGTCCGTCACTGTCTGTGAACTCAGCGAAATCGGCGGTGGTGATGGTGTAGTTCCTGCCGGTGGACTGGTACTCCTGCTTGTAGCCGAAGAACTCCACATTGATCTTCTGGAGAGGCTCACCGGTGATGGCGTCGGCGACGAAGAAGTGGACCTTCTTATCGAGCGGTTTCCTGACGATGACGGTGTCATCCAGCCACATGACGATCTTGCTCGTGTTGCCGTCGGCCATCTTTGCAGTCAGCAGGTAGGCGCCGGCCTTCTTGAGAGGCGTAGGGACGGTGATCCGCCTGTCGAAATGCATTGGGCGCGGTTTGAGGTCGAGATCCCATTCCGCGACCTTCTTCTCGACGTACCTGGACTGGTTCCCCTCGACGAGGCGGTAGCCGATGTTCTTGACATCCAGCTTCTGCCAATCCAGTTCCTTCGGGTTGGATTTGAGGTATGACTTGACGTCGTCGAGGAGCTTGCGGATGTTGATTTCCTGTGCGGTGAAACTCACCTTGTTGCCGTTCCTGAAGCGGAACTCGACGCTTGCCTCACAGCCTGCCGGGTGGGTCACTACCGGCTCGAACTGGCCCCAGTTGCCGAGGATCTGGTCAACCCTGTCGGACCTGCCTGCCTTCTTCCAGGATTCGGCGGCCTTGTCGTACTGCCGACGGTTCTCGAAGATCTCGCCGAGCCTGTCCCATGCCTCTACCTTTCGGTAGATCGTGAGGAAATTGACGTCTTCGGGCAGCCTGAAGCGCTTGATGCCTGTTGCGAGCCTGGCGATGGTCTCGTCCTCATCCAGGGTATGCAGCTGGTACATGCTGGCGTTTTCAGTGGTCGCATCGTCAGGATCGGTGTCCCGGAGGAATGTGCCGTAGTCCGCCATCGTCTGGACGTCGAACTGCTGGCGGAGGAAATCGGCATAGTCGGTCAGGACGGCGGTGGTGAGGCTCTGGTCGAGTTCCATCGTCATGACCAACAGAAGGCGCCATCGTTCGCCATCGGTAGTGGCCGATGCCCAGCTGGCGGGCACCTTGTGGAAAACCGGGTTGCCCGCGGCATCAACGGGGGCCCCCCACGGCGAGGCCGGGTCGCCGTATCCGCCGCGCCAGTAGCCCTCCTCGTAATCCGGCAGTTTCGAGAGATCCGTCAGGTACTGCAGGCGCCACGAATCGACATTGCCGTACCCCAAGCCGTGGCCGGCCAACATCCTCGCGTACTCGAACATGAACGCGGCCAGGTTGCTCCGCATGCGCGGTGAGGAATCCTGCGCGGCGGCGGCCTCGCCGAGCGCCATTGCCTTATCCATGAGCTGGAGTGCGCGGCACCGGTCACGTTCATAGCTGTTCATCTGGCGGCCGCCGCCGCGGTGGGGCCCCCGTTCGAACTTCCCGGCTATCATCGTGCCATAATGCTGTGCGCTGTAGAGATTCCGGCCGGCTGCGTGCAGCGCCTGCCAGTTGTTGGAATGGATGCCGGCGAATGTTTCCCGGAGCTCGTCGCTTTCGTTATCCCTGTTCAGCGCAAGCAGGCAGGAGGCTGCCATCTGCATGTCGCTGCCGACCTCGTCGGGGGTGGTGTTGGTATCGAGCGCGAGTTGGCGGAACAGATCCAGCGCATCCTTGAAGTTGCCGTCGCTGTGGAGCTTCTGTGCCCTTTGCCTGGTGCCCACTTCGTTGGGCGCCGGCATATTCACCGCACCAGCGGCGAGGGCTGTGGCGCAAACCAGGGCGCAAACAAGGGTAGTCTTCATGGAAGTCCTCCTTGTGGTTCAGGGGCTGGCCGCCGGCGATATTGCCGTCCGTGCCCGAACCGGAACCGTTGACATCATGAGGTAGGACGCTGTCCGCGGCAAGTTTGTTCCGGCTTTTCACGGATAAAAGCCACGTGGCCGGTCCCGTCGCCGCCTGGATGGCGACGCGGGACACGGCTGCCGGCCGCGACGTGGAGGGGCCTACTTTGTCGGCTTCTCTTCCGGCGCTTTCCCGTCCCTGGCCATTTTGCCCAGGAACTCCGGCATTTCCAGTCCCACCTGCTTGGCAAGCTCGTGCATCGGGGGCAGGGCGCCCATGATCTTCTTTCCGAGGTCGCTCATGCCGCCACCCTGTCCGCCGCCGTCCCAGATGACGATCTTGTCGATGGGCAGGTCCTGTATGGCCTGGGCCTGGACGTGGGCTATCTCGGTCAGCTTCTCGATCAGTAGCAGGGATGCGGCCACCTGCGGGTCGCCTGCCGCCTGCACGAGGTTGCGGTAACCGATCGCCTTGCCGTCCAGCACAGCCTGGACACCCTTGCCTTCCGCCGTCATCTTGGCGATGGTGGCTTCGGCCTGGCCCTTCGCGATAAGCACTGACTGTTCCCTCTGGGCATCGGCGGCGATGACGACTTTCTTCTTGTCGGCTTCGGCCGGCACCACGATTTCCGCGTTCAGGCGGGATGTTTCGCGGAGGGCGCGGGCATCTTCTGCCTTCTTCTGGGCAGTTTCCTGTGCGACGCGGATTGAGCCATCCGCCTCCTTGGCGGCGGTTTCACCCTTGTTGCGGGACTCCTCCTCGGCGACCTTCTGGGTGGCGCGGTAGCGTGCCTTGTTGGCGTTGGCATCGGTCTCGGAGTTCACAGCCTCGGCATCGAGTTTCGCGACCTGTTGACGCTTGTTTCGTGTGGCGGTGGCTTCGCCGATTTCAGCGTCGGCGTTTGCCGACGCAACCGCTACACGCTGGTCGCGGTTGCGTTCTGCCACGCCCATCTGTCCGCGCTTCTCCTGCTCGGCGACATCGACGTTGGCCTGGTTGATGGCCTCGGCGGCAGCCTTCCGGCCGATGGCCTTGATGTATCCGGATTCGTCGTCAAGGTCGCGGATGTTGACGTTGATCACGGACAAGCCGACCTTCTCCAGCTCGACGGCCACGGCTTCATTAACCTTGGCCATGAATGCCTGGCGATCGCGGTTGATGTCCTCGATCTTCATTGTGGCGATGACCGCGCGCATCTGGCCGATGATGATATCGGTGGCGAGGGTCTGGATCTGCTGTGTGGCGAGGCCGAGCAGGCGGATGGCGGCGTTCTGCATTATGCCCGACTGGTTCGAGACCGCGGCGGTCACGGTAGTCGGCACTGACACGCGGATGTTTTCCTGGGAGAGTGCGTTCGAGAGGTCGATCGGCACCACGAAGGGTTCCAGGTCGAGGTAGTCATAGGCCTGGAGCAGGGGCCACACGAAAGCCGCGCCGCCGTGGACGCACTTTGCCGCGCCGCCGGCGGTCTTTCCGTAGATGACGAGGATCTTGTTCGAGGGGCAGCGCTTGTAGCGCCGCACAAAGAGCATGATCAAGCCGATGGAAATGCCAAGGAGGATCAGGAGCAACCAGAGCCCGGGCGACGCACGCTGCCCCTGAGGCCCCACACCCAGCTCTGCAAACAAGCTAAACACGCCCGGAATACTGCTCATTGTGTTCTATCCTTTCCTTTTCTAGCTTCTGCTGTTGAACATCCGTGGCCGGTGACATGAGGTCGGCGACCGGTGTTCCAGCGCCACCCGACATCCGCTGCTATTTCACCGGCTCAACCTCGACCGTATTCAAACCGACGACCCGCAGCACCTTCACCGGTGTGCCGGCCTTGATGGCAACGCCGCCAGAGGCGCGTGCCTTGAAATGGGTGGTGGCATTTCCGCACAGGATGCGAATCTCGCCGGTGCCGTCCGCGGGAATATCAAGGTGGAGGGAGCCCTCGGTTCCGACGCAGGCCGCGAGGTTCATGTTGCCCGACGATGTCATGCGGCGCATCCCGTAGAGAATCCATGAGACCACCAGCAGGGCGGCGACCCCCCAGCAGAAGGCGTACACCAGCGACCACGATACTGTCGCGCCGTGGCTCATGTAGAGCGCGCCGCCCCATGTAAACAGCGTGAGGAATGCCAGGATGGAATGTATGCTCAGAAGCTTGAATGCGGCAACTGTATCGGCGGCGTCACCCGGCGACTGGTGCTCCCACGAGGGGTCCACGTGCGTGTCGAGGGGTGCCTCTCCGCCCGCAAGGCCGATGATTGACATGACGAACTGCCAGAGGAAGAAGAAGCTGAAGAAAAACGCCGCACCATAGAACCAATGATTGAGGGAACTCAGGCTGCCCCACCAGGTTGTCCAGGTCTCCATCACACACCTCCAGTTTCGGATCGGGCTGCCCGACACGCTCAGGCAGGAGGAGCGGCAGACAAGATATGCCCCACCCGGCGCCGAATATACTGGGCCCCATCCGCGGCTGCAAGAGTCAAATAGGGCGCATGCACTTTGTTGTGGCATTGTAAGTGTGTTTTACTGATAATGAAAAAGGAGGGGTTGTTGTCTGAATCGGAGGACTGCATGGCCGGCAAAGGTGGGTCGAATAACACGATAAGTGATATCCTTCTCCGGCGCGGGGTTATCAAGCCCGATGAGATGCAGAAGGCCGTGGATTCAGCGAAGGAGGCCGGGGGCAGGATAGAGAGGTACCTTGTCGAGAAGAAGCTTGTCTCGCCGACCGACATGACCCTCGCCATCTCTGAGTATCTCAGGATGCCCCCCATCAGCCTGGCGCACTTCACGCCAAACCCCCAGCTTATCGAGAAAATCGGACGTAATGTCCTGGCGCGACACCTTGCTCTCCCCCTCGCGCAGACCGGTAGAAACCTCACTCTTGCGCTTGGCGACCCGTTCAATATCACAGCCGTGGATGAGATACAGCTTCTCACGGGGTACGATATCACCCCCATCGTCGCCGCGGAGAAAGAGATAGCCGATGTGTTCGAGCGTTTCTTTCCGGAATCGGGCGACGGCGTCAAGATGGAGGACCTGCTCAAGGAGGCTGATGCCGACCTGGAAGTCGGGCAGGAGAAGATCGAGGACGAGGACAAGTCGAGCATCGACATGGAATCCATGGATACGGCGCCGGTGGTTCGTATGGTCAACGCCATCCTGCTTGAGTCGCTCAGGACCGGCGCGAGTGATATTCATCTCGAACCCCAGGAAAAGGCGCTCAGGCTGCGGTACCGCATCGACGGCTCTCTGATGGAGCGACCAAACCCGCCGAAGAGTTTGCAGGGGGCGGTGCTTTCGCGCATGAAGATCATGTCCGGCATGGATATCGCGGAGAGGCGTATTCCGCAGGACGGCCGCATAAAGATACGGGCGCTCGGCAAGGAAGTGGACCTTCGCGTGAGCACGCTGCCGACGATCTTCGGCGAGAAGGTCTGTATGCGCATACTTGACAAGACTGCGCTGTTTCCGAACCTTGGCGCGCTCGGGCTTGACGAGCAGGCCTACAGGACAATGAAGTACGGCATCTCGCAACCCTACGGTATCATCTATGTGACAGGGCCCACCGGCAGCGGAAAGACCACGACGCTCTATTCCTGCCTCATGGAGATGAACCAGCCGGACGTGAATATCCTGACCTGCGAGGATCCGGTGGAATATCAGTTGCCGGGCATCAACCAGGTGCAGATCAACTCATTTGTGGGGCTGACATTTGCGGCGGCTCTCCGGTCGGTGCTTCGTCAGAGCCCTGACGTTATCCTTGTGGGCGAGACGCGCGACTCCGAAACGGCCGACATCGCCATCAAGGCCGCGCTGACCGGCCATCTTGTCCTCAGCACGCTTCACACGAACGATGCACCAGGCGCCATCACCCGTTTGGTTGATATGGGTGTGGAGCCATCACTCCTCGCCTCCTCGCTCATCCTGGCGCAGGCCCAGCGCCTCGTAAGAAAGCTCTGCCAGGCCTGCAAGAAGGAGCGGAAGGACCTCCCTATTGATACATTGCGCAGCTACAGCATTGACCCCGCCATTTTCGATGGCGCGACCTTGTTCCAGGCGGGCGGGTGTTCAAGATGCCACAACACCGGTTACAAGGGGCGGCTCGCCATCATGGAAGTCATGGCCATCAACCGGGAATTGCGCAGGGACATCCTTCGCGGGGTCAGCTCAAAGGAAATCGCCATCAAGGCGAAATCCCAGGGCATGATGACCCTCAAGGAGATTGGGCTGGATAAGGCAAGGATTGGCATCACGAGCCTCGAGGGTGCGCTCGAGGTTACGGGCGGGGAGTGAGGTTACATGGCGGCCAGGAAAGCACAGTCAGGTGGCAAGTTCTCGGACGTTCTCATTGCGCGCAAGCTCATTGACAACGCCGCGATGCACAAGGCCGAGGAGGATGCCATTTCCTCCGGGACCCCGCTCGAGGTCTACCTGGTCGACAAGCAGCTGGTTTCCGAGGCGAATGTCGCGCTTGCGGTGTCCGACTACCTCCAGATGAGGCCGATCTCACTCGCCCATTTTACCCCGGATGCCGAGATGTTGGCGACGATTCCCGGCGAGGCCATGACCAAGCACCAGGCGATTCCGCTCGCAAGGACGGCCAAGACGCTCACTGTCGCCATGGGGGATCCGTTCGACATAGTGGCCGTCGAGACCCTGCACATGGTGACCGGGCTTGAGATTACCCCGCTGGTTGCGCTCAAATCTGAAATCCAGAAGATTCTCACCAAGCTCAAAGTGGACGGGGCCAAGGGCCTGGATATGGAAGACATCATGAAGTCCGCCGAGGACGAACTGCAGGTGGGCTCGCGGGAGGAGCAGGACGCGGTCAGTGCTGATGCCATGAAGGATGGTGCCGAGGAGGGGCCGGTCATCCGCATGGTGAACACTATTCTCCTTGAGTCGGTGCGTCTCAGGGCGAATGACATTCACATCGAACCGCAGGAAGACTACGTACGCTTGCGCTACCGTGTTGACGGTGTGCTGATAGAGCGACCAAACCTGCCCAAAGCCCTTCAAAACGCGATTATCTCGCGTGTCAAGATCATGGCCGATCTGGACATCGGCGAACACCGCATTCCGCAGGATGGACGGTTCAGGATCAAGGCACTCGGGAAAGCAATTGACGTCCGCGTCAGCGTGCTACCCACCATCTTCGGCGGCAGGGTCGTGATGCGTACCCTGGACAAGAGCGGTCTGTTTCCGAACCTGGCCGCGCTGGGGTTGAACAAGCAGGCGCACGACGCCCTCAGCTATGCCATCGAGCAGCCCCACGGAATCATACTGGTCTCAGGCCCAACAGGCAGCGGGAAGACCACAACCCTGTACTCGTGCCTCCAGGAGCTCAATAAACTGGACGTGAATCTGGTGACCTGTGAAGACCCGGTTGAGTACCAGATTCCCGGCATCATACAGGTGAAAATCAGCCCTGACGTCGGGTGTACTTTTGCCGCGGCCCTGCGCGCAATCCTGCGTCAAGATCCGGACATAATTCTCATTGGTGAGATTCGTGACGGAGAAACCGCAGAAATAGCAATCAAGGCAGCCTTGACCGGCCATCTTGTGCTCAGCACCCTTCACGCCAACGATGCCGCAAGCACAATCACCCGCCTGCTCGACATGGGGACCGAGCCGTTCCTGCTTGCCTCCTCGGTGATTCTGGCGCAGGCCCAGAGGCTGTACCGACGGCTTTGCCCGGTCTGCAAGAAGGAGATCGAACTGCCGCTCGCTTTTCTCAAGGACAACGGGGTGAACCCGACGATCTTCGAGGGGCGCAAGGTTTTCGGCCCCGTGGGCTGTCCGAAGTGCAACAACACAGGTTTCAAAGGCCGGGCGTCCATAATGGAAGTCCTGCCAATCGATGAAGAGGTGCGCTCGGCCATCATCAGGCAGGACGTGGCCGACGACATACGGGATCAGGCGGAACAGCGAGGCATGGTGACTTTGCGGAAGGCTGGGCTCCAGAAGGTGGCTGACGGCGACACCAGCATAGAGACCATTGTGAAGGTGACCGGTGGAGGAGGGTAACCTGGGCTCGTTGGGCACGGAAAATGCTCAGGAACATTCCAGTCCTCAGAGCTGAAGTGGGGCACGTGTACATATCCCCGTTTGGTGATGGCTTATTCGAAGATTATGCAAGGAACTGCTATGCAGAAGGATATTGATGTGCGGGAGCGGTTGTCCCACACCATGCGGATAGACATAGCCCCTGAGGATGTGTCTGCGCATGGGGCACACGCTCACGGGCTAGGGCATCACGCCGGCCGGCGCGTCGGAAGGAAGGCGGTGTCGAGCACGCCGTCCCCTGACATATCTTCTGTGCTCGGGAACCGTGATTTCCAGGGGCTATTCCAGAGCGTCTATGATGCCGCCATCATCGCCGACCTCGAGGGCAACATTGTAGACGGCAACGTGCGCGCGTCCAACTTCTTCCGATACAGCGTCGAGGAGATGCGCACGATAAACATACTGCAGCTCATTTCGGGGGCCTCGGATGCCTCCCTCATCGACACCATCAGGAAGAATCTGGTCGATCGTTTCATCCTGATAGAGGCCTGCTACTGTGTCAGGAGGGACGGAATTTTCTTCCCGGCCGAGATCGCCGTGAACGAAATACAGTTCGCCGAGCAGAACTTCCTATGCTTCTTCGTGCGTGATGTCACAATGCGGAAAGAGGCGGAGGAGAAGCTGCTGGTCATAAAGAACGCGATTGCCAATTCATACAGCGGCATTGCCATATGTGACCTTGACGGTGTGATCCAGTACATCAATCCCGCCGTTTGTCGAATGTGGGGTTGCCGGAATGAGGCGGAGGTCTTGTCAAAGGATGTCCGCAGTCTGTGGAAGAAGGCGGACGGAGGCGACGGCGACCTTCGGGAGTTCATAGCAGGCCGGGAACAGGCCTGGATGCGTGAATCGAAGGCGGTTCGACCCGACGGGTCAGAATTTGACCTGCAGGCTATTGCTGCCCATAATCTCGACGCCGATGGCCGCAAAGTGGGGATCGTCTTCTCGTTCGAGGATATCAGCGACCGCAAGCGGGCAGAACTGGCCACTCGAGAAACGGAGCGACAGCGTGTCATGCTGGAGAGCCTGGGCGCCGCATGCCATCATCTTGGTCAGCCTGCGACAGTTTTGCTGGCAAACCTTGGAATTGTGGAGAAGAAACTCGGCCAGGCAGACCCTTCTATTACGCGTATCGTAGGATCGTGCCTGCAGGCAGCGGAGACTCTTTCAGAGATCCTGCACAGGCTCAACGCCATCGAAGAATACCGCACCACCCCGTACCTTGAAGAAAAGCCAGGTTCAGCCGGCAGCCGGATTCTCGAGATATAGCAGCAACCCGGGCAGCACCAGCAAATCCACCACCCGCAAAACGGCCAGGGCCACTTTCCAGCACACTCCGGCGCGAGACGGCATCAAGCAGGACAAATGGCTGATGCCACTGAAAAGAAAAAGGCCGGATCTATGTCAGATCCGGCCTCCTCCATCTTACCCAACCACGATTACCTGTTGGTGGTCGTGTGGCCGCCCGTGTCGCCCACGATCAGGCAGAGCGCGTTCGAGCCGACTACACCCATGTTGTAGTTTGTCGGACTGCGAGCTGTTGACAACGCAGCGGGACAGAAGCACTTGTTCGTCAAGTCCTTCATGTAGAAGCACAGGTTATCCCAGTTCAATGTCGTACCGTTTGTTCCGCCGTAGTCGATTGCGTAGTTGTCCTTGGCCGCCTCGATCAGCCTGAGGTTGTTTACGCATGCACTCCTGCGGGCATTGTTACGTGCCTTCATGAATGCCGGTACCGCGATTGCAGCGAGCAACCCGATGATCGCCACCACAATCATTATCTCTACCAACGTGAAACCAGACTTCCTCATTCGTACCTGCCTTTCTGTTTACCCTCTAGCACTCTCTTGTGCCCCTTACAACTAACAACGAGACAGACTATAGCAGCTGCCGTGCCAAGGATGCAAGGATGAAGTTCAGGAGATAAATTCAAGCTCAGTCTGGCCTGAAACGGTCCGGCGGGATAGACAAGACTGATCAATTGTGCGAAGACGAGCAGACAGAAGCTGATCGGTTCTTGTCATCCTCTCATCATTGCAGGAAAGAGAAAGAGATTTATCGTCGCTGCGAAAGTGACGACTAAAGGCCTGATTCTTTGCTTTTGTCAGGCAATTTACGATAAAGTGTAGCAAGACTGATCTTGAGCGCCTTTGCAGCCTTGCTCTTGTCGCCCTGAGTATGTTCAAGCACCTGCTCGACATATTCCTTCTCTTTGGTGCGAAGGAAGGCCTTGAGAGATCTGCCACGGGCCTCGTCGGCCGGTCCGGCTGGCGCCGCTGGTGTGGTGCCGGTCGACTTCACAGCAGCCACGATATCCGGGGGCAGGTCACTCTTGCCGATGACCTTGTTCTTTGCCAGGGAAACCGCGTGTTTCACGGCGGACACCAGTTCGCGGGCGTTTCCTGGCCAAGTGTAGTTGATCAGGATATCCCGCACTTGGGGCTCAAGGGCAGGCATTTCGGCCCCTGCGCCGAGTTCCTTTAGAATCGTGTGGTAGACGAGCGGAAGGATATCTTCCTTCCGGTCCCGCAGGGGCTTGATTTCCATGGGAATCACGCTCAGGCGGTAGTAGAGGTCTTCCCTGAACCGGCCCTCCCTGATAAGACGCTCCAAATTGATGCTGGTGCCTGCAAGAATCCGTATATTCACGCGGGTCTTGGAGGTGCCACCTACACGCGCAATCTCCTTCTCCTGAAGCATTCTCACAAGCTTCTCTTGAATTCCAAGGGGCATTGTCTCTATGCCGGCAAGGTAGACAGTGCCACCGGTTGCTGACTCGAAAGCGCCCTCTTTTCCGGCGGGATCCTCTTGTGATGCTCCTTTGGCGTAGCCAAACAGCTCAGCCTCAAGCATGGCGATCGGAACAGCCTCACAATTTACCGACACGAACTTGGCGCCCTTGCGACTGCTGTGTTCGTGCAGCGTGCGAGCAATAAGAGACTTTCCGCTGCCGCTTTCGCCGGAAATGAGGACGGTTGTATCGGTGGGGGCCACGTGTTCGAGCATCTCGCAGAGATTCCTCATTGTCGGGCTCTCTGCGACTATGCTTTCGAACTTGTACAAAGCGCCCACCTGGGCCTTCAGATCGACGTTTTCGGACATTGTCTTCTTGTACTCGAGGGCTCTTTCGACGGTGATGAGAAGCTCATCTATCTTGAAGGGCTTCGTAACATAGTCATAGGCCCCCATTCGGAGTGCTTCCACGGCGGTTTCGACGGATCCGAACGCAGTTACCATGATTACGGCCATCGACGGGCGCACATCGTGCACAAGCCTGAGCAGCTCCATTCCGCTGATCGGGGTCATGCGTATGTCGGAGATCATCAAGTCGAATTCCTCCGACTTTATGGCCTGAACGGCTTTGTTGCCATCCTGGATGGGGACCACCTGGTAGCCTTCAACAGTCAGAAGTGTGTTGAGCACACTAAGGATGCTGGGTTCGTCATCGACTAGTAGTATTCGCGCCATGCTGTGCCACCCTCTGCGGCCGGGAACAACAAACTGTAGCCATCTACGTCTGGGTTGATTGCAGGCCTACGCCTGACTGCCAACCCTGCGGGTTGATTCTCCGGCAGATGTCATTAACAACAAAGGAGGCTATCAAGATTGCGACTGGAATCAAAGCTAAAACATCTCAAATGCGACAAAACCCCTGCAAACATGGCGTGATAGGGCGTTTTTTCACGAAAGTGCGAAGACTGCTAATGCGCCAGTTTCGCCTATGCTCAAACAGCTATCCTTTGCTGACGAGATCGCCCAGCTTGAAGATGGGGAGGAACATACATATAACGATGCCACCGATCGTTGCACCCAGGAAGACCATGAGGAGTGGTTCGAGCAAGGACGTCAACGAACTGAGCATGCCATCGACTTCGTCTTCGTAGAATGTGGCAATATTGTCCATCATTTCATCAACCTTGCCGGTCTTTTCGCCGGCAGCCAGCATGTGCACAAGGATTGGCGTAAAACATGGCTTTGTGGCCAGGCAAGCCGACAAAGGCTCTCCTTTTTCGACACTTTCCAACCCGTCGCGGACGGCCTTTTCCACAACCTTATTACCTGCCGCTCCTGCGGTTATGTCCAGTGCGGTCAGAATCGGGACACCGCTATGAATAAGCTGGGCGAAGGTCCTGGCGAAACGGGCCATGGCAACTTTCTGCACCAGGGCTCCGATAACAGGCATTTTCAGGTAGAACCGGGCAAGGATAAACTGGCCGGAGGCCGTTCCAGCCCATTTCTTCACGACGTAGTACAGGGCGAATACCGCCGGAAATACGATGTACCACCATGTTCGTATGCCATCGCTGACATTCACCAGGAACTGTGTAGGGCCTGGTAACTTGCCGCCGAACTGCTCGAACATCTCCTGGAACACCGGGACAATGAAAATGATCATCAGGGTGGCGAGGGCCAGGGCAATGCCCATGACGGCCACCGGATAGCTCATGGCCGACTTCACCTTGCGCCTGAGTTTCGCGGCACTTTCCAGGAAGTCGGCGATACGGCCGATAGTTTCGGCAAGCTGCCCGCCCTGCTCGCCGCCGCGAATCATATTAATGTACAGATCGTTGAACACGCTTGGAAACGCTTTCAGCGATTCCGAGAAAGCGGATCCATTCTCAATGCTCTGTCGTATCTGTCCGACAACGACCTTGAAGTTCTGGTTGGAGATTTGTTCGTGAAGGGCTGTGAGTGACGTGACGATGGGCATGCCGGCGGAAAGCATCGCGGAAAGCTGTCTGGAAAAAGCGGGCAGTTCCTTGTTCACGATGGCTTTTGCGCCAGGTACTCGCTTCCTGGACAGTTTTGTGCCGGCAACAGCGGCCTTTTCAGTAACCGCCTTCTGCATCAGGGACGTCTTTGCGGGACCCGCATTCGTTGACGGAGCCGATGATGTTCTGATTACCGGGCTCATTGTCTCCTCCCTCTCGGCGGTGGTCTTCCAAAGCCGGGCCGCAGCCGCCCCCCGGACCGGTAAGAAATCCTGCCCTGCAAACTCAGTGGACAGGTGCCAGGAAACTACCTACTTGTTTCATTATTGCACGAGCGATTCGCCATTGCCAATATTATTTCGCCTGGCCCACGGCCCGCGCAGAATATCGAGCGCGGCCAGCGCGGCGAGCACAAGGAGGATGAAGGCGATCCAGCCTGAGCGCAGCAGTGGAGCCGGCGCCATCACTTCGGGGCAATGAGCGGGGTTGAGGAAGACGCACGCTGAGTCGGTCTCTGCGAGAAGCTGGAGGTTGTAACGGGTGGCTGGCGGCAGCGTCCTGGTCCGGATGTCCTCCTCTGGCCTTTTGAACCAGATCAACACGCGGGAAAGGGCCTGCGCATCAAACTGACTTGATGCGCGGATTTCACGCATTGTGGCGGAGGAGGTCGCGCGCCCGGCCAGCAGGGCGACTATCGCGCCCTGGTATTCGGAGTCAGCCCATATGATGTCGTTCTTTCCACTGTTGGCGCTGACGATGGCTGCTATTCTGCCATAGTCTTCGGGCAATCCGGGCAGCCCGTAGATGGAATGTTCCTTTGACCTGCCGGTGCGGAGGTGATCAGGGAGAAAGAAGTGCGTAATAGTACTGTCGAAAAACCTGGCGCGGACCTTTGTTTCCGTGGTGTCCATGTGCAGGACTGGCGCAATGCCGAAGAAGATCAGCAGGGCTGCGCCGACGAGGGCGGTTTGCGCGCGTATCGAGACGGCAAACCGGAGTCCGGCCAGGTAAAGGCCGATCCCACCCAGCCATATGAACCCTATCATGCCGTACCCGCCCAGGAACCGCACGTTATGCGTGAAGAGGAGCGGGAGCATTGCAAGGGCCATTCCGGCCGGGGCGCTCCAGTTTGTTCCTCCACGCACCGCGAGGATCAGGCCTGCCGCAGCCAGCGGGTAGACGAGTGGGTGGATCTCAAGGATGCGGGATTCCTTCACGCTGATGTGCGAGAAGAACTCCCCGTACCGGAGGATGTGGCCGAACAGCGGCGCAGCGAGGATGACTGCGAAGAGAATTGCTGCAAACGCCCGCGCCCTGAGGCCCGGCGAACACAGGCCGTATGCCGCGACTGCGACCGAAATCATGCCAGCCATGTATATGTGCGAGTAAAACGCCAGCCCAAGCAGGATGGCGCCGGCTATTGTCCTGCCGCTGTGAACCGCGGTCAGGGCAAGCAACCCGAGGGTGATGGCCAGTGTGGAAGGCAGCAATATCCCGATGTCGAGGTAGAGCGAAAAGAATGACGAGGCGATCAGGACGGAAAAGAAGGCGGCGCCGGACGAGTTGATCCTTTTCACTGTCACTCCGAGTGCCAGTAGAAACAGTGGCAGGGCAAGGCATTCGACCAGTCGGCCTACGGATATCCACGAGAGACCGAGCTTGGACAGGCCAAGCATGACAAAGTGGAGCAGCGGCGGATACAGGTGCGGCCTGCCGACAGGGGCGTACTCCCAGAACGCGTGCGAGACATAGCCACCTGCCGCCGAGAAGCCGTTGGCAACGGACAGGTGATAGTAGACGTCCATGAACCGCGGCAGGTCGGGCCATTGGATTGCCTGGAACATGGCGAAGAGCCCGATGAGGATGAACGTCAGCAGATCCCACGGCATTCTTGTTTCAGTTGTGTTGGCCATGGATCTGTCGCTACCCTCCATCAGCCCGGGCCGCGGATGTCGACACCAGCCGGCGTACCAGCGTTCGTGTCCGGTCCAGCCCTTCGACATGTGAGAGCGCACGGTCCATCATGACGAGGCCAGGAGCAATGTGACGCGCAAAGCCCCTGGTGTCCCGGCTTGCGCCAAGGCGGCCGAATGCGCCAAGAGCCTGGGCAAGCCGCTGGACCGCGGCCCACCAGAACAGCTCCTTCACCTGTTCCGGCCGGGCTGTGCGCGCTGCATAGTACTCCAGCAGGCGCAACTGCACGGCGGGTCGAAGCTGCACATATGGATCGCACAGCAGCGAGGCCAGGTCGTAGACGGCGGGGCCCAGGCGCATTCCCTGGAAGTCAATTAAGACCGGCCGGTTTCGTGACCAGATGATGTTGCTGGACTGCAGGTCCCGGTGCACGAGAACCAGCGGGGCCGCAGCGAGTCTGTCGGCAACCGACTCCAGCTCCCGCACGACACTTGCCACGACAGGTTCTTCCAGATTCAGCCAGCCTCGCAGGAAATGCCTGGCCACGAGATCCCGCTCCCAAGAATAGACGGCAGCTGAGAACTGCGGCTCCAGATTCATCCCTCTTCGCTTGATCAACTTTTGCGGGATGCCGTGCATAAGCAGCACGGCATCGAGAACGTGCCGGTATCTCTTCTCCAGGGCCGATGACGACAGCGATTCCGCCAGCTGCTCCAGCGACGGCCCTGTGACATACTCCATGATGACCGTCCGGTCTTCGGGTATATCGGCCTGCACCGCGGGCACAGGCACGCCCCCGGCTTTGAGGAACAGGGCGTGTGACGCATACCGTCCATTCTCGGGCCGGCTGGTTCCGTACCTGATCATGATTGCGTTCCGGCCGGCCGCCGAGAGGCGTGTGAACGACCTGTCCGACCCCCTGGCGCCCAGGCTGATTGCAGTTGTCCGGGCGGTTTTCCATCCGATGGCGCTAAGCGCCCGGACGGTGAGTGGTGATGATCCGCTGCCGGGCCGGAACGGTGCTGCAACGCCCTCTACGTCTCCCGATACGACAGCGCCTCCAGCGGCGATCGAGTTGGCAAGCCTGCAGCCGGGTTTGACCTGTGCCCCGTCCCATACGACTGATTCGACAATCGTGGCGCCAGTCCCGACAGAAGCTCCAGCGCCGACCGAGGCGTACCCGCTCACGGTGATGCCAGAGCGCCGGAGAGACGCCGTGGTTCGTATTCCCGAACGGTTGAGGAGGCGGCCGCCCGGCAGCCCCGCCCTGTTGCGCCGGAACACCTCGCGATGTGCCTCGCGATACGCCGGAGGTGTTCCGAGATCCGCCCAGTAGGAGTCCGGGACGGTCAGCCCGCGGATCTCCTCGCCCGCGGCCAGCGCTCTCTCGTAGATCTCCACCAGCGAGAAACACCTGCCGTCAGGCATGTACCGGAGCAGGGCGGGAGACACCAGCTGAAGCCCGCAGAAGGTGTATGTGCCGGTGGTGCCCGGGCGGGCGCTGCTGAAACAACCGACTTGGTGGTCGTGCATTTCGACAGTCCGCGGGCCCGCCTGGGCATCCAGCCAGAGAGCGGCAATGGCCGGGTGCTTGTGGAACTCCGCAAGGAGCGGGAGCGGGGAGACGTCAACCGCTATGTCTGTGTTTACGATCCAGAAAGGGGCGTCACCGGCAAACCAGGCGGCATGTTTGAGCGCGCCGCCTGTGCCCAGCAGGTCGGGCTCGAAGGATATGTTGATCATTATTCCATCCTTCGGCCGTCTCATGAGGTATTGAATCAGCGGCGCGGGGGAGTGGTGGGCATTGACGAGGATCTCGCGCACCCCCCAGCTCCTCACGAGGTCTATCACGTGGCCAACGAGCGGCTTGCCCCAAAGCGGCAGCATCGCCTTTGGAAGGTTATCTGTCAGCGGCCGCATGCGCATACCCAGGCCTGCGGCGAGCAGGACGGCTTTCACGGGGCGTTTCACCGGCTTGCCCTTTTCCTGTGGGCTGTGCCACGGGATTCGGTGTCGCTGTACAGGAGGCACGGCTTTCGCGCCGACCGGAAAGCGGCAAGGGCAGCATCCCACCTGGCGGCTATTGTCGCCCCGTCCTCGCCGTCGAGAAGGGCTTCCCTGACTGATGTCGTGCCGAAGAGCTTATCGAAGAATTCGGGCCGGCTCTTGCCGGTGGCCCAGACGCGTCGCCTGCCGTACAGGTCCTGGAGGCAGTGAATGATCGACACTGCCGTGCGGACAGGCCGGAAACGACCGGGTTCGGTGATGGTCATGCGGATGCCGTCCAGCATTGCCGTCCCGCTGTCGACCGCGCAAGGGACATAGTTGTGCGGGTAGAACATGACGCCCGGCAGTTTCAAGCCGGAAAGGTAGCCGGCAACATCCCCGCCACGCATCCATTCGCTCCCGATCACCTGGAAAGCCATGTTGGTTGCGCGTCCATGGTCGATCGCGCCGAGGCCTTCAAAACACACGGTTGCCGGGAAACACATTGCCGATTCCCAGGCGCGAATGCCGGGGGACGGAGGTATCCATGGCGGCCAGCCCGGGTCCCTGCCCGGTTGGCGCGTGTAGCCGGACATGGGCGCGACCTCCAGATGCAGGTCGAGCCGGAGTGTCTTCACCAGCCAGGTGGCCGCTTCGCCCGGTGTCATGCCATAGGCCATGGGTGAGGGGATCAGCGACACGAAACTCGAACAGTTATCCTCGGTCATCGGTCCGTCGACAACACAAGGCAGCGGCACGGGGCGGTCAGCCACGATCACTCTCTTCCCGGCTTTTGCGGCCGCCTCGAGGACGAGGCGCAGGGTGGAGACATAGGTGTAGGGGCGCGCCCCGATGTCCTGTATGTCGAAGACGATGGTGTCGATGCCGGACAGCATGGCAGGTGTCGGCTCCCTGGTCTCGCCGTACAGCGAGTAAACCGGCAGTCCGAGGCCGGGGTGCCGGCGGGAGCGGAGCGATGCGCCCGGCGGGGCGGACCCGAAGAAGCCATGCTCCGGCGAGAAGATGCAGACGAGGCCGGCTCCGCAATGCCGGGCGAGCCGGGTTGCCGACGGGCAGCCGAGGGAATCAACGGCGGCGACGTGGCTCACGAGGCCGATGCGTCTGCCCCTCAACCAGTCGCTGTGCCGGGAAATAAGCTCGTCGATGCCGGGCTGGAGACGTTTCACTTCAGTATCGCCTCTGTCTGTTCGATCCCGGCCCCTATGCACAACGACACCGACCGGGCGAGTTCGTCAATCTGGCACGGTTTGGCAAGGAAACCTCTCGCGCCGAGTTTCATGCACTCCACCGCAGTCTTGTCGGTGGAGTATCCGGATACTATCAGCGCATTGATGGCGGGGTTGATCTTTTTGAGCTGAGTGAGGGCTCCCTTGCCGTCCAGGTTAGGCATGATCATGTCGAGGATGACCAGGTCGATCTCCTTGAAGTTGTTCTTGTAGAATTCGACACCGGCCACTCCGTCCTGGCAGAGGGAGACGCGATAACCGAGCTTTTCAAGCGTGCGGCCGAGGAAACGTCGCACAGTCTCCTCGTCGTCGATGATCAGTACGTGCCCGGTGCCCTGCGTGAAGGCGGCTTCCTTCTTCTCCTCCGTTGTGGCTTTGCCGACGGCCGGCAACAGGATGGAAAATGTTGTGCCTTTGCCGGGTTCGCTTTCCACGGTAATCGTGCCGTGGTGATTCTTCACGCACCCGAATACGGCGGCAAGGCCCAGGCCGGTACCTTTGCCGATCTGCTTGGTGGTGAAGAATGGCTCGAAGAGACGCTGCCTTACCTCCTTGGTCATGCCGGTTCCCGTGTCGCTCACTCGCACCTGCAGGTACTCGCCCGGGGTGATCTCGTGGGACAGGCGGCGGCATATCTCCTTGTCCGCGGTTATCATTCGCGTCGAGAAGATAAGTTGGCCGCCGTTGGGCATGGCATCCCTGGCATTCACGCCCAGGTTGAGAAAGGCGCCGTTGATCTGGGTTGGATCGCCCATTATGACCGGCTTGGCGGCCTGCAAGTCTTCCTTCACCTCTATAAGCTTGTCTATGCTGCGCTGAAGGAGCGTGGTGACTTCATGGATGCTGCTGTGGATGTCCACCTGGATCACCTGGAATTTACCCTTCCTGGCGTACGCAAGCAGCTGCTTCGTAAGTTCGCCGGCGCGCTTTGCCGCGCTGACAATCTCCTGCGCAAGCACTCCCTTATCCTTGTCGGCGCCGAGTTCCATCAGGAGGAGCTGCGCGTTCCCGAGAATGGGAGCGAGCAGGTTGTTGAGGTCGTGTGACACCCCGCCGGCGAGTTGGCCCATGGCCTCGAGCTTCTGGGACTGGCGGATCTGCTCATCAACGCGCTGCCGCTCCTCCTCCATCAACTCTTTTTCGGTGACGTCCGAGAACATCACGACCACCCGGCCGTCGCCGATCGGCACGGCCCGGAAGTCAATGTGCCTCTTCTTGCCGTCCATGGTGCTTGCCGACAGGGTGAAGCCGCCACCCGACGAGCTCTGTTCGCCCAGGTTGTTCCACCTCGCCTGCAAGCGGTTGCGATATTCGTCATCAGGGAAGATCAGGTTTGCCAGGCTTCTGAATGTGGGAAGAACATCCTGTTCGTAACCAAACAGGTTGACGAAGGCTGTGTTGCAGTAGAGGACCTCCGACTCCCAGTCCCAGCCGGTCAACACCATGATTCCGAAGGGTGCACTGCCCAGAATCGCGGCCATTCGATGTATTTCCGCACGCAGGTCGTCATTTGCCTTTCTGGAATCGCGTATTGTTGCAGTCAGTTCGGTTGTTCGGACTGAGACCTTGCGCCGCATAAGGAGGTTTGCGACAACGAAGGAGGCCAGCAGCGCAAGTCCGGCAGTGGCCAGACCCAACCGGTTCCTGTACAGGAAGCCCGCCGTCCTGGCCTGCGGCCCTGTGTAGTTGGCAAGCCACCGGCTCTCGATTTCCTTGTACTTTCCCTCGGTGATTATCCTGCTCAATCCCTGGTTGAGCCGATCGAGGAGCGCCTTCTCGCCCTTTGCCACCACGAATCCATATCCTGAGCGGCACACCGGCTTGCCGACGCTCTTCACCATTGACGAAAGCATGTATTGATCGGCGGAGTACTGACCCCTGTCTGTCGGCAGAAGTGCGAAGTCGTAGTGGCCGAACGCCACCAGATTCAGCGCATCCTCGTATGAGTCGACTTCCACGATCCGGTCGGAGAAGTTGTTGGTCCTTACGAAAAGGCCGATGCCGTCGCCACGCCTAACAACGACAGACCTGCCGCTTATGCCATCCGGGGAGTTGGCTCTGGTGTTGCTGCCGGCGAAGAGCGAGTACCGGACAAGGATATAAGGAGTGCAGAAATCGGCAAAGTCCGCGATTTCAGCAGTTTGGAAGGTGCCGGCAACCATTGAGACTCCGCCGGTTGCCAGGGCGGAGCGGATATCGTCGGGCGTGCCCATCCGTATCCTGATCTCCAGGCCGGTGGCGGCTGCGGCGGCCTTGAGCAGGTCAATATCGAAACCGGCGGGCAGGCCTTCGGAATCAACGAAATGATAGGGCGGGTCGTTGTAGTACACCCCGGCAACCGCAACGGTTCCGGCGACGTTTGTCTGGGCCGCCGCATAACCGGCCGCCATCAGGCAGACCGCAAACAGACCTAGCCTCAACGAGGAGATGCTTCCACCATCACAGAAGAAACGATGTTTGACCCGCCTCATGCCCGATTCTTCCCGGTTGCGCCGCATTGTGTCTGGCGGCAGAAACCACGCACACCGATGTGAAACGCCGTCATTCTATCTCTTTCGCCCCGGCGCGCAATTCATTTTGAGCCAATTCATATCGCCTGCGCAGGCCGCAAAAGTGATGTTGTGGCTCTTGCCGGAAATCTTCCCGGCAGCTTGAATCCGCTACAATCCGGGGGCGCCGCCTGCAGCTGCACGCCGTTGCCGTCACCGAGTGGCCGCGAGCGCCTGGGGGGGGTCATCTGCCAAAAAACTGCTTCCGGACCCTGGTCACTACCTGTGCGGGGATGTTCTGGTGTCCCGCCATATCGGTGAACATCAGCATGGCGTCGACGCGTGTCAGCTCATTGCTGAAAACGGCGTCCAGCAGGTTCCGGGCGATCCTGGTTGCCTGTGCCTCCTGCTCTTCTTCCATGCGTTTTGCGTCCCGCGCCTCCCTCAGCATGGACTCGATGGTGTGTGCGGCCCGTTCCTTTGCCCTTCGCGCCTCATCCTTTGGCGATTGAGTGGTTACGCCTCCTGCCTCATGCGGGGCTGTGGCTGTGTTGAGAGCATCCTTCCGCGTGGCGGTCGCCTCGTGTGTCGAAACGCTTTCAGCATGCTGAAGCGAGCGGGTTGGCTTGGTGGCGACACCTGCCCCATGCACTTCGGACCGCTGCCTCTTGAAGCCGAGGACCGCGGGCGTCTCGAGCCGCTTCTTGAGCTGGGGCAGGGCGCGCATGAACTCGGTGCGCAGGATTCGCCGACGCTCGCCGCTGGTGTGGTCCGCGCCCCCGGATGCGGCTATGACTCCCTGGTCAACCCAGGTCTGAACGGCCCGCCGCGTAGCGCCGAGCATGGCGGCCGCCTCGCCAATTCCAATTGTGCGGAGGTTGACCTGCGCGTCATTCCTTATGTACTCGATGTCGAACAGCCACTGTCCATTCGGCTGTTTTCGCGCCCAGGCTGGCGTCTCGCCCCCACGGTCGCGGGCCTCCAGGTAGGCGCGCGCGACATAAGCCGACGGCTCCAGCGCACCCTCGATGGCCGGGATTTCGCTTCGCCCGATCCAGGTCGGTTGAGGGGCGGGAGGCTTGGCGCTGTTATGTTTCAATGATTCCGTCATGTCAGAATCGTCGCGTTCCGGCAATGCCCAGGAAAATACCAGCTTACCTTCGCCTGCACAAGGCGGAGTCTCAAGATCACAAACAACCGCAACGCGTATGTGCTCCGGTTCTTCCGCTGCGCTGTCCGGGGTGTTCCTGTTCGATATTGCGTTTCAGCAGGGATGCTCCTATTGTGAGCGCGTCGGGGGATGATCTGTGCTGGCCAGTATTCCAGTGTCAACGGTCATTCCCCGTCCGCAGGGAGACATGAATGCAGGATAAGTTCAGTATTGCGACACTTGGTCCAGCTCTATTTGACTCAAACGTAGAAACCACCACTTTTGTTGAGAATGGCGACCGGGTCCTCGTTGATGCGACCCTTGCCACGTGCATGGGCTGCGACCGGAACCCGCCGTCGCTTGAAAAAGCCGGCCCGCGGCGCAAGAGTTTCTTCGATCCCGCCGCCGTCCGGGCCGCGGTGGTAACCTGCGGCGGGCTGTGTCCGGGGTTGAACGACGTCATCCGCGCCCTGGTCATGGTTCTCTGGTACAGGTACGGGGTAAGAAGCATAGTCGGCCTCCGGTACGGCTACGAGGGTCTGGTCGCGTCATTCGGCCACCTCCCGCTTGAGCTCAATCCCGATGTTGTGGCCGACATTCACCGGCACGGCGGCACGATCCTTGGCACATCCCGCGGGGGCCAGGATCCCAAGGAAATGGTCGAGTACCTGGTCCGCAACGGCATCAACATACTGTTCACTGTTGGCGGTGACGGCACCCAGCGCGGGGCGCTGGTTGTTGCGCGTGAGATAGAGCGGCGCGGGCTTCCTATAAGTGTTATCGGCATACCCAAGACAATAGACAACGACATCACCTTCACCGAGCGATCTTTCGGTTTCGAAACGGCGGTGGAGGAGAGTCAGAGCGCGATAGACGGCGCGCACATGGAGGCGAAGGGCGTGCGGAACGGCGTCGGACTTGTGAAGTTGATGGGCCGGGAAGCAGGATTTGTCGCTGCCTACGCCACCCTTGCGTCCAGCGACGTCAATCTTGTGCTGATTCCGGAAGCGCCGTTTTCGGTTGCAAGGGTGATGTCGTTCCTCGAGGAGAGGCTGCGGCGGAAAGCCCACGCGGTCGTGGTGGTGGCGGAAGGCGCCGGCCAGGAACTCGTGGTGACCTCCGGCGCGGACGCATCTGGCAACAAGGCGCTTGGTGACATCGGCCTGTACCTGAAGGCGGAGATCACCGGCCATTTCAAGAGGGCGGGCATGCCGGTCGCCGTCAAGTACATCGACCCCTCCTACCTCATCCGCAGCGTGGCGGCAAATGCCGATGATTCGGTGTTCTGCTTCCAGCTTGCCGGCAACGCTGTTCATGCGGCGATGTCAGGCAGGACCGCGATGGTTGTCGGGGTGTGGAACGGGCAGTTCGTGCACATCCCGACAGAACTGGCGATTGGGGCGCGCAAGAACATCGATACCCGGGGCCTGTTCTGGCAGAGCGTGCTGGACAACACCGGGCAACCGAAAGATTTGACCTGATGACACTGGAGACGACAGCAATAATGCTTGTGATTGCCGGGGTGGGCTCGGCCATTGGCTACCTTGTGGCGCTGTTGGTGCGGGCAGCCCAGATGCGGCAGCTGGCGGAGGAAAGGGCGGGGGCGCGGCAGGAGGCGGATCGGGTTCCCGGTCTCGAGGGGCGGATCCTCGAGTTGACCCGCGAGAACTCAGGGCTGCTGGCCCGGATCGCCGAGACCTCGCAGGCTGCCGAGGCGGAAAGGGACAAGAATCTCTGGTTGACCCGTGCCGAGGAGAAGCTGCGCGAGGCCTTCCAGGCGCTGGCCGCGGAAGCGCTCAAGGGCAACACGGAGCAGTTTGCCGGCCGGGCACGCGAGCAGCTCCTTGTTCCGATGGAGAAGAGCCTGAAGGCGCTTGACGAGCACGTTCGGGAGCTTGAGCAGAAGCGGGAGGGCGCCTACCGCAGTCTCGATGAGCACCTTGGCCAGTTGAAAGACGCCTACAACCAGCTCCGCTCGACGACCAGCAGCCTCAGCACAGCCCTCACCACCAGCAGCGGCGCGCGAGGTGAATGGGGTGAGGTCCAGATGCGGCGCATCGTCGAGCTCGCAGGGATGGTCAGGCATGTTGACTTTGATGAGCAGGAGCGGACGGAGGCCGGCAAGCCGGACATGATCGTCCGCCTGCCCAACGAGGGGATCATTGCCGTTGATGCGAAGACAACCATGAAGACCTACCTGGATGCGATTGAAGTCCAGGATACCACGCGGCGTAAGGCCGGCCTGCAGGCCCACGCCACCGCGGTGCGCGGGCGGGTCCGCGAGCTTGCCGGCAAGGAGTACTGGAAGCAGTACGAACGGGCGCCGGACTTCATAATCATGTTCGTTCCCCACGAGGCATTCCTGAGCGCGGCGCTTGAGGGCGACCGCGACCTGCTCGACTATGCATTCAATCAGCGCGTGCTGCTCGCGACTCCGGTAACGCTGCTGGCGCTGCTCAAGACGGTGTCCTACGCGTGGCAGCAGCAGAAGCTGACAGAGAACACGCGCGAGATAGCCAACGAGGCCCACGAGCTCTGCGACCGGCTCTTTGTCTTCATCGGACATCTCAACAAGACCGGGCGCAGCCTTGATTCGGCAGTGAAGTCGTACAACGACAGTATCGGTTCGTTGCAGTCCCGTGTGATACCGTGTGCGCGTCGCCTCAAGGAGCTTGGCGCGACCGGATCGGAAGTGCCCGCAGTGGAGCCGGTGGGTCACCAGGTTACCCTGCCGGTTGTTGAGGAGTAGGAAGTCAGGTTGCATCAAGCTGAAAGAAAGAGGCATCTATAATGCTGAGAAGACTTATCAATAAGGTACGCAAGACATTGCGCGGCGGACGCGATGCGCCAGCCGCGGCTCCGATCGCTGCGCCGGTCGCAAAGAAGGAGCCCGAACAGCATTCCGCCCACCGCGGACGGCATGGCGAACGCCGCGCACCGGAAGATCACCGCCGTGGCGATCGCCGCGGACCGCCCGAGCGGTCGCGGCCGGAGCGGCACGGTCATCGCGGGCAGAGCGACAGGCCGGCACCTCACGAACAAAGGGGGCGCATGAGCGGCGAACCCAGGCATGGGGCATCCGGCCATGAAGGCTGGACTCCGGACCAGTTCCAGGTGCCGCCGGCGGATGGCAAGACGCGGTTCCAGGACTTGAATCTCCCGCCCGAGTTGCTGCACGCGGCAGCGGACCTTGGATTCCAGTACTGCACGAAGGTGCAGGCCGGCACGCTGCCACCCGCACTGGCTGGCAAGGATGTAGCCGGCCAGGCGCAGACCGGCTCCGGCAAGACGGCCGCCTTCCTGCTGGCGGCGTTCGCGCGCTTCCTCAATGGCCCGAAACAGGCCGACCGCAGGAATGGCGCGCCGCGTGCGCTGATACTCGCGCCCACGCGCGAACTCGTCGTCCAGATCCTTGACGACGCCGGCAACCTCGGCAAGTACACCGGCTTTACCAGCATGGCTGTGTTTGGCGGAATGGACTACAAGCTCCAGCAGGACACCCTGACGCACAAGCGTGTCGACGTGCTTGCCGCCACTCCGGGCCGGCTGATGGACTTCAAGCGGCGCGGCCATCTCGACCTCCAGCATGTGGAAATTCTTGTTCTTGATGAGGCGGACCGCATGCTCGATATGGGCTTCATACCGGACGTCAAGACCATCATCAGGTATCTGCCGCCAAGGGAAAAGCGGCAGACAATGCTCTTCAGCGCCACATTGTCTCCTGAAGTGCTCAGGCTCGCGTCGCAGTGGACCGTGGATCCTGAAAAAGTGGTGGTGGAGCCCGACAAGGTGACCGTGGACACAGTCGACCAGATCATCTATGCGATCCGGTCAGAGGACAAGTTCCCGCTGCTGGCCAACCTGCTCAAGCAGAAGGCCATGACGCGGGTTATGGTGTTTGTGAACAGGCGCGACATCGGCGCTCAGGTGGCGGACGACCTGAAGGTCTGCGGGATTGCCTGCGGGCTCCTGTCTGGAGCCATGCCGCAGGAGAAGCGGATGAGGACGCTGGACGGTTTTCGGGATGGCAGGCTGCCGGTGGTTGTGGCCACCGACGTTGCCGCCCGCGGCATCCACGTTGACGATGTGACCCACGTCATCAACTACGATGTTCCGTATGAACCTGAGGATTATGTGCATCGAATAGGCCGGACTGCGCGCGTCGGCAAGAACGGTACGGCGATCATGTTTGCCTGCGAGCGCGAGGCGTTTACGATTCCGGAGATCGAGAAATTCATTGGACGCAAGATCCAGTGCTCAGTACCGGACGAAGAGCTGGTCAAACCGCCGCCGGGGATGCCGGTGCAGCACGCGCGTCGCGCGTCGCGTCCGGTCGGCAACCGGCCGGGCGGCGGTTTCCGCGGGGGCCAGTCCCGTGGCGGATCCCGTGGGGGTCACAGCCGTGGTGGCGGCGGCGGGCGCGGACGCCGGTAGTCGCACAGTGACGTCGTGGGGAGGGATGAACGATGAGAATCGCAGCTCCGGCAGCGTGTGTGCTTGTTGTCGTGATTCTTGCCGGCTGCGGTCGGCGCAGCGCCGGGCCGGACGGCTCGGGCACCATCGAGTGCACACAGGTTGTTGTTTCGCCGCAGGTAGCCGGTCGCATTGTGAAGATTGTGCCGCAGGAAGGGGCGGCGGTCAGGAAGGGTGATCAGGTAGCCACGATCGATCCGACCGACTTTGAACTCAGGCGGCGAGAGGCCGGGGCGATGCTGGCCGGCGCCCAGGCCCAGCTTGATCTCCTGGTTGCCGGGACGAGGGAGGAGGACGTGCAGCGTGCCAGGGAACAGGTGCGCGAGGCACAGGCCGTGGCCGGTGCTGCAAAAACGGATCTCGGCCGGATGGAGGAGTTGTTCAAGAAGAACAGCATTCCGCGCAAACAGCTCGATGACGCTCAGGCGCAAGCAGAGCGGACCGCCGCCATGCTGTCCGGCGCCGAGCAGACGCTGGCAAGGCTTCTGCACGGCAGCCGCAGGGAAGAAATTCGCGCGGCCCAGGCAATGGTCGACCAGACCGGTGCGCGCCTCGCCATGGTCGACAAGGCCGTGGCCGATTGCGTCGTTGTGGCCCCGGCAGACGGTGTTGTAACCACGCGCAGCAGGGAAGAGGGCGAGTTCGCAGGGCCAGGGACCGCCATTGTCACGATTTCCAGGCTGGACGATGTTTGGCTTTCAATCTACGTGCCGGAGAACAGGATCGCAAAGGCAAGACTGGGCAGTCCCGCAAGCGTGCGGATCGACGGGGTTGACACGGTGTTCAAGGGCGTGGTGAGCTTCGTTTCGCAGGAAGCCGAGTTCACTCCGAAAAACGTGCAGACGTCGGAAGAACGGAGCAAGCTGGTTTACCGGGTCAAGATCGCTCTTCGCAATCCCGATGGAGTGTTCAAGCCCGGCATGCCTGCTGATGGCTACCTCGATGTCCCCTGACTGCCTGTAACACTGCTGCTACCCGATGAGAATGGAACCTGACAAACTTGTGGTCCGCACCAGGGGCCTTGCCCGGCTGTTTGGCGAGACGGCGGCGGTGTCTGTGCTGGATCTTGATGTGCGCAAGGGCGAGATGTTCGGGCTTGTCGGTCCGGACGGGGCGGGCAAGAGCACAGCCATCCGCCTGCTCTGCGGCATTCTCAAACCTACGTCCGGCGAGGGCATGGTTCTTGGCCACGACCTTGCCCGCGAACCTGAAAAGATCAAGGGCCGGATCGGCTACCTCTCCCAGAACTTCACGCTCTACGGAGACCTCACTGTCGACGAGAATATCGAGTTCTTTGCCGATATCCACGGGGTCGCCGATCTCCGCTCGCGGAGGAATGAATTGCTCGATTTCACGAGGCTGACCCCATTCAGGACTCGCCTGGCCCGCGCATTGTCTGGTGGCATGAAGAAGAAACTCGCGCTGGCCTGCACTCTCGTGCACACCCCGGATCTCGTTTTCCTTGATGAGCCGTCAACCGGTGTCGACCCCGTTTCGAGGGGTGAGTTCTGGAACATCCTGAGCGATATTCTTGAGCAGGGAGTGACGATCTTCATGACGTCGCCCTACCTGGACGAGGTGGAGCGGTGCCACAGGATCAGTCTCATCAATCGCGGGCACACGCTCATGTCCGGTACGCCAGCCGAGGTGAAGGCGGCATTGCCCGGCTGCATCTACAATATCCAGTGCGCATCGCCGGCGGCGGCGTACTCCATCCTGCGCGCTAGATGGTCGCCGGAGCGCCTTGTGCTCTACGGCAGTCGCCTCCACATGTGGAGCCAGAACGGCCGGCCGGAGGCTATGGAGGCTGTAGCCATGCTTGAGAGTCGCGGCATGGGGCCGGCCTCCCTGCTCGAGGTGAAGCCCTCCCTGGAAGACGCACTGATCGGCCTTGTGAGTTCGAGGGAACCAACGGGAGATAGAAAATGAAACTGCGCCTTGTCCTGACGCTTATCCTGCTCCACTTTGTGCCGGGCACAGCCGTTCCGGCCGATGAACCTCCGGCTGTGGGCAGCGATATGATCGTGAAAGCCGCTGTCGGCCACAGCCTTGCCATCGGCACAGCCGACCAGGAAGTCAGGGCCGCCAGGGCGAGGGGGAGGCAGGCGACGGCGTATGGCCTTCCATCGCTGGACCTGGAGGCTCGGGCCATGCGCTACGAGGGCCTGGAGGACGTCCAGCTCGGCATGATTGTGATCCCCGCGATCGAACAGCGGTACGGCGCCGCGGTGTCGCTCCTGCAGCCGGTCTACACCGGGAATCGCCTTGCCGGCCTGAGGCGGTCCGCCGGCCTCCAGGAGCAGGCAGTCGTCGCGGCCCGCGACGGTGTCCGCGCCGATGTGGTCCTGCAGGCGCTGTCGGCCTACTGGAACTGGGCCAAGGCGTACCGCGCCCGCGATGTGCTCGAAGCCGCGGTCCGGCGCATGACCGCCCACGCCGCGGATATCCACAACATGCGGGAAGCCGGGCTGGTGACTGACAACGATGCGCTGGCGACCGATGTGCTGGTCGACCGGACACGCCTGGCGCTCGAGCAGGTGCAGCGGCAGGCGGAGTACGCGCGGGCGCAGATATGGCGTCTCACCGGCATTGAGCTGGCCACGAACGCCGTTCCGGAGCCCATTGCGGCGGACGTTGCAGGTGAAGCGCCGGACGAGAAACTGCTGCGCGACACGGCGCTGACGAACCGGCCGGAATGCGCCGCACGCGGCAGGGAGCTGGACGCCGCCGTGGAAACAGCCCGGGCAGCGCGCGGTGCGCTCCAGCCGCAGGTATATCTCGCCGCGCGCTACGAATATGCCAACCCGAACATGCTCTATATCCCGCCTGCCGAAGAATGGAAGGGCGACGCTTTTGCCGGCGTGACGGTCGCCTGGAATCTCCTCGACTGGGGCCTCGCGCGGGCGAAGGCGGAGGAGGCCGACGCCAGGGCCGCCCAGGCGGAGTTGCGCCGCCGGCAGCAGGAGGAGCAGGTGACGCTCGATGTCAAGGAGTCGCTCATCGCGCTCAGGGACGCGCTTGAGCGGGTCCAGCTTTCAGCCCGGGCGCGGAAGAGCGCAGAACTCAACCTGGAATCGGCCACAGAGCTCTGGAAGAACGGCATTGTCCGGAACTCTGATGTGCTTGACGCCCACGCGCGGTTGACCGATGCGCAGAACGAGTCGGCGGTTGCGCAAGCGGACCTTGCGCTCGCTCGCGCGGCCCTGACGCATGCGGCGGGACAGACCGTCGTGCCTGGAAGCAAACTCTGACCGGGCCCCTGGAAAGGTGTGGAATGGAAGAACCAGTGCAGTCCAACGGCAACAACACAGCCATATGCGCCGACATGCTGACCAAGAGGTTCGGCCGCTTCACCGCCGTGGATCGCCTGGCCTTCAGCGTTGCGAAGGGCGAGATATTCGGGCTGCTCGGGCCGAATGGCGCCGGGAAATCCACTGCCATCCGCATGCTGTGCGGGCTGCTTGAATCCACTTCCGGCACTGCATCGGTCGGAGGCTTCGACATCAACCGCGAGCCGGCGAAAGTGCGGCAGAACCTTGGTTACATGTCGCAACGATTCAGTCTTTACAGGGACCTCACGGTCAGGGAGAACATTGCCTTCTTCGGCGGCGTTTACGGCCTGGAGGGTGCGCGCCTGCGTGAGAGGACCGGGGCCGTCATCGCCATGGCCGGCCTGGGCGGCATGGAGGACCGGCTGACAGGGCTCCTGTCAGGCGCAACCCAGCAGAGCCTCGCCCTGGGATGCGCGATCCTTCACGAGCCGTCGATACTCTTCCTCGACGAACCAACCAGCGGAGTGGACCCCATATCAAGGCGGCGCTTCTGGGACCTGATCCAGAACATGGTGTCGCGCGGTGTCACGGCCCTCGTCACCACTCACTTCATGGACGAGGCGGAGTTCTGCAGCCGGATCGGCCTGATCAACGCCGGCCGGATGGTTGCCCTCGACACACCCGCTGGCATCAGGAGCAAGGCGGTTGACGGTGACCTGTTTGAACTAGCCAGCCCGTCCCTGCGCAGGGCGAAGCAGGAGACAGACCGGCTGGAGGGGGTTATGGCGACATCGTATTTCGGGCATCGCCTGCATGTCTTCTGCCGCCGTGGCGCGTACGACGAGGCGAGCCTCGGCCTGGCTGCTGCCGCCCGCGGGATTGAGGTCGAATCGATCAACCGCGTTGAGGTGAGCCTTGAAGACGCCTTTGTTCGAATGGTTCAGCAACCGGCCGCGGGCCCTGACGTGGCAGGGCGGGCAATGACATGAAAAGGTTTCTCGCGATACTGAAGAAGGAGTTCCGGCAGATCGGGCGAGATCCGTTGTCGCTTGGCCTGCTGGTCGTTGTCCCGGCGCTGCTGCTTGTGCTCTACGGGTATGCCCTGTCCTTCGACGTAAAACACATTCCGGTTGCGGTACTGGACGGGGACCGCACGCAGGAGAGCCGGGTCCTTCTCGACGGCCTGTTCCAGAACCCGTATTTCGACCGGGTGCATGAGCTCTCGCGTCCGTCCGAAGCTGACGACATTCTCTGCCGCGGCGAGGCGCGCGCAGTTCTCGTGGTGCCGGCCGGGTACGCGGCGAAGCTGGCCCGCGGCGAGACGGCTGAGGTGCAGTTCCTGGTGGACGGCGCCGAGGCGAACGCGGCATCGGCCGCAGCCGGGTACCTTGAGGCGCTGGTTGACCGCACCACGCGCAGGGTCCGGGTGGAGGCTCTCCGGCGGGCGGGCGCTTCGTTGTCGCTGCCTGTTGTCGTGACGGAACCGCGGATCTGGTTCAACCCGGAACTCAACAGCGCCAAGTTTCTGGTGCCGGGGCTGATTGCCATGCTGCTGATGCTGTCGGCCGCCATCACAACCTGCCTTTCTATTGTACGGGAGAAGGAGCAGGAGACCATTGAACAGATGATGGTCTCGCCCGTGCGGCCGGCTGAGCTGGTCCTTGGAAAGACGTTGCCCTACGTGGTGATCGGATTCCTCACCATGATTCTCATTCTCGTGGTAGGCCGGATCCTGTTCGACATCCGCGTACAGGGATCGTACCTGCTGCTGGCATTCACGACGCTGGTATTCCTTTTTGCCGCCCTGAGCTGGGGGATACTGATCTCGTCGATCACGCGGTCGCAGCAGACGGCGTTCACGGTGGCCGTGATCACGTCGCTGCTCCCCTCGATCATCCTGTCGGGCCTGATTTTCCCGATACACAACATGCCGGCCCCGATCCAGGTGGTAACGTACATTGTTGTGCCGCGGTATTTCGTGTCGGCGCTGAGGGAGATTATCCTCAAGGGCGCTTCGTTTGCGGTTGTGTGGCGCGACTTTGCGTGCATGCTGCTGCTTGGCATGATCTTCACTTTGCTTGCCGTGAGAACCACGCGAAAGGCGGTGTAACCGGTTGAGAGCGTCACTTCACAGGATAGGCTGCCTGCTCCGGAAGGAGATGACCCAGACGCTGAGGGACAAGCGGTTGTTCGGCATCCTTGTCGTGGCGCCGTTCATCCAGCTCATCGTGCTCGGCTATGCGGCCACAACGGAGGTGAACAACATATCCCTGGCGATACGGGATGGCGACCGCTCATTCTACAGCCGTGAGCTGGTGCGGGCGCTGGGCGCCTCGGGATACTTCCAGACCTCGTCGCTCGATGGATGCGCGGCACAGGACGACGACGCCCTCGTTTCGGGAAGGGCCGGGCTGGTGTTGTCGATTCCGCCCGGGTTCGGCGCACATGTTTCCCGCGGCGAGCAGGCGCCGATTCAGGTGCTGGTGGACGGCGCTGACAGCAATTTCGCCGTGCACGGTTTGAACTACATCGGCAAGGCGGTCCGACAGTACTCATCCGCCGCGGCGCGAGGGCAGCTCGACGCGCTTGTGAGCATTGAAAAGGCGCAGGTGCAGGCGCCCGCCATGGCCGGCCTCCAGCTGCCGGCTGTGGCCGCGGCCACGCGCGTGTGGTACAATCCCGGCCTCACATCCAAGTACTACATGGTGCCGGGGGTGATGGGTGTGCTGCTGCTTGTTACGACGATGATCGTCAGCGCGATGGCGCTTGTGAAGGAGCGGGAGGATGGCACGATGGAGCAGATCATCGTTACCCCGCTGCGTGAGGGCGAGCTGATAGCCGGCAAGCTTCTGCCGTTCGTTGCCATCGGGTTTGTGGAGATCTCGCTCGCCCTGCCGGTAATGCTGTACGTCTTCAATGTGCCGCTCATGGGCAGTGTTGCGCTGATCTACGCGCTCTCGGGGATATTTCTTCTCACAACGACGGGGCTGGGATTGCTGGTTTCCACCATTGCCAGGACGCAGCAGCAGGCCATGCTGATTGCGGCTTTCTTCGTGATGATGCCCTTCGTGCTGCTATCGGGCTTCATCTTTCCCGTCGAGAACATGCCGTACGCAATCCGCTGCGCAACCTACATCTTTCCCTTGAAATACTACCTCACGATAGTGCGCGGAATCTTCCTGAAAGGGGCCGGCTGGGCGGAGTTGTGGCCGGATGCGCTTGCCATGCTGGCGATAGGTGCCGTAATACTCACACTTGCCGTGACCAGGTTCAGGCGAAGATTGGAGTGACACATGAAGAAGCTCAGGGTTGCAGTCGTACAGGTAGCCGCGGGCCTGGACAGCGTGCGGAATATGCGGCGGCTTGAGAAGGTGGTATCCGGCGTAAGGTCCGCCGACATCATTGCCCTGCCGGAAGTGTTTTCTGTCAGGGGCGGGACAGTCGACTACCTGGCGGCCGCCGAGCCGCTGGATGGTCCGCTCATCCGCGGGTTGTGTGGCCTGGCGAGGCGGAAAGCGGCGTGGATTCTGGCAGGCAGCATTATCGAAAGAGCGCGGGGCCGGACGTACAACACGTGCGTGTTGATCGACCGGCGGGGGCGCATCGCGGCGACGTACAGGAAGATGCACCTCTTTGATGCGAGGCTCGACGACGGGACGCACGTCAGGGAGACCGATGTGTACTCGGCGGGCCGGACTCCGGTGATGACGGATATCGAGGGGTGGCCGGTCGGGCTCGCGATCTGCTACGACCTCCGTTTTCCGGAGCTGTTCAGGCGCTACGCCGCGAGCGGCGCCGCGCTGATGTTCGTGCCGTCGAACTTCACCCAACGGACCGGGCGGGATCACTGGAAGGTCCTGGTGAGGGCGCGCGCCATTGAGAATCAGTGTTTTGTGGTGGCGCCGAACCAGTGCGGCAGGAACGAGGCCAGCGGGGTGTCCAGCTACGGCCACAGCATGGTGGTGGGGCCGTGGGGCGAGGTGCTTTGCGAGGCACGGCGGAGCGAAAGCGTCCTGACGACGGAGCTGGATCCAGGGCTGCTGGGTGCAACGCGCAGCCGGATTCCGGTGCTCAAGCACAGGGTCATGGGCCTGAAACGTCCATGATTTGGGGCCCTGCCATTCGCCGGCGCACCGTCCAATTCTTTTGTTTGACAGCGTCGGCTCATGGCCTGTAGGCTGTTCGACACTTGGGGACTGGTTCTTGTTACGGCGTGTGCAAATGGAGAGGGTGCCCGCATGAAGAGATTTGTGGCGGCGATTGCGATCATATCGGCCCTTTGCTGCGTATGGGGCTGCGACAACGGGGACGAAGTCCTGTGGGGTTGCGACTCTAACCTTGTCGGATCATGGCGCGAAGAGAATCCCACCTACTTTCCCTATTTCCACGTAACATTCAATGCCGACGGCTCGCTCGTCATGCTGAACACCAAGGGTGCCAGCACCACCGAGAGCGGCATCTGGCACACCGAGGGTACGAAGCTTGTCATCTCGATGAAGTCCAAGGCCTACAGCGACGAATACGAGTACAGGCTGATGCCCGACAAGCTGTACATGACCACCATTGACGGGTATGAGATCGTCTGCAGAAAAGTTCAGTAGCGCATTCTGCGGCCGCGCCTGACGCCGTTCCTGTCTTACCTGCTTCCGGCCCGTCGGGTTTTCTCCGGGCGCAGGCGCGTTGATTCTACTTCGAGGCGGCAGCCAGGAGCTCAACCTTCTTCTTTGTGATGAGCTTGTAGACTTCCGCCCATGACTTCGCCCGCGGCTCGCGCACGTCAACATTTGTGCTGTTCGCGAAGCAGATGGTGTAATTGCCGCCGGCTCTCAGTGCCGCGATGTTCTGCGGGGCGTCTTCAATGTAGACGTTCGCGCCAACCGCGTCTTTATCCTTCATGAAACACAGGTCCCAGTACGGTATCCCGTTGCGGTCAAGCCATTCGATGGTCTGCTGGACGGCCGACGCATGGAAATGATGAATGAAAAGCCGGTGTGTTATGATCCTGATGCGGCAACCGTCGTCGGAGAGTCTGCGGAGGTACCTCCGCGCCCCGGGCATCATGGTCATTGTCTTGAAGAGATCCCTTTGAGTGACGGCAAACCGGTGAAGGCTCTGGTAGCTGTCCGGGCCGGTAACTCCCCATTCCTCGAGGCCGTAGGTTGGGTTTGCAGGCAGCTCCCTGATGTCTTTTTCAAACCATTCGGCGGCTATTTCCCGCATCCGGCCGTAGAAATCGGCGCAAACGCCGTCAAGATCAACCCCGACAACCAATTCCGACCTCTGTTTGTTCATGCCCGGCTCCTCGCATCCCGCTGCAAACCGAAAAGGCCGCAGTCTCCTGACACACCTGATACCCTTTTGTCGCCCGGTTGTGAACTCTTACTTTCTTCAAGATTGCCGTTCGGAGCGCCAGAGATCCCGCGGAGTATGGTCAGGTTGACAAAGGGCAGAGGATATTCTCCTCATCGGAACTGGATATGCCGGTCGTGGGCAAGTATATTGCCGGGTTGAGAGCTGCATACGGTGCTGGAGCGTGATTTGCAGGGCGCGGGCGGGGTATGCAGAATCGAAGCAAGGGCGTCCCGGCGATCCGGCGGTTGTGGAAGCCACAGGTTCTGGTTGCTGTGAAGAAAATACTGGTAATATACTACACGCAGACGGGGCAACTGAAGCAGATCCTTGATTCCATGCTGCGGCCCCTTTCGACGCAGGAATTCTCAATAGACTACCTCGAAATCCAGCCGGTCAATGCTTATCCCTTTCCATGGAGTCTGCGCGGATTCCTTGATGTCTTTCCCGAATCCGTGCTGGAGGAACCGGTGGACTTGAAGCCGGGTCCCGCCGTGAATCCCGGCGAGCATGACCTGATCATACTCGCCTTCCAACCCTGGTACCTGTCGCCTTCCCTTCCCGTCACAGCGTTTCTCAAGAGTCCGGCAGCGGCACGACTGCTCAAAGGCGCCAACCTCCTCACCGTGATAGGTGCGCGAAACATGTGGGTGAAGTCCTTCGAGAGGGTAAAAGCACAAGTTGAGACTCTCGGCGGGACCATAAGGGGCAATATTGTCCTGGTGGACAAGGCCCCGAATCTGGTGAGTCTCGTCACCATCTGCTATTGGATGTTTGGCGGCAGAAAGGCCCGGTTTCTGGGTGTCTTTCCTGCGCCCGGGGTTTCCGGGGCCGATATCGAGGCCGCCTCCTCATGCGGGGGGATCATTCGACAAGCCCTCCTGGACGGCAGGATTCTTCAGCTCGACGACATTCTTCAGCAGTGCGGCGGGGCCGGAAGGAATCTTTCGTTGGCACGGCTGGAGAATCGTGCTAAGAGGGTGTTTCTCCTGTGGGCTGGACAGATCAGGAAGCGTCCGAGGCTCAGGAAAGTCCTGCTGGGCGCATTTTTTCTGGAACTTGTTCTGGCGTTTGTTATCGTCTCCCCGCTTAACTCGCTATTGGGGCTTGTACTGAACAAGTTCAAGGGTCGCCGGACTGTTGCGGATGGCAAACAAAGCATACATAACCAGGCTCGGTAAGTTCCTGCCGAACGACCCCGTCACGAATGACGGCATGGAGAAGCTTCTCGGCAGGATCAACGGCAAGGCTTCGAGAAGCTGGCGGATCGTCTCCAGGCGGAACGGCATCAAGCGACGGCACTACGCCATCGACAGCGGCGGACGGTTCACGCACACCAACTCGGAAATGACGGCCATGGCGGTGGAGGGCCTGCTGGACCCCTCCTTCCGTGCCGGTGACATAGAACTTTTGTGCTGTGGTACGTCCATTCCGGATCAGATACTTCCCTCCCACGCGGCCATGGTCCACGGCTGCCTGGGGTGTCCGGCGATCGAGATCGTGTCGCCTTCCGGAGTTTGTTGCTCGGGGATGCAAGCCCTGAAATACGGCATGATGTCGATAGTGGCCGGGAACAGTTCGAACGCGGTGTGTACGGGATCGGAGTTTGTCTCCCCGCTCCTCCTTGCGCGCAACTACGAGAGTGAAGTTGCGAACCTGGCCAGGTTGGAGCGGAATCCGATACTGGCGTTTGAAAAGGATTTCCTGAGATGGATGCTTTCTGACGGGGCTGGCGCGGCGCTGCTTCAATCCCGGCCGGACAACAAGGGCAGCCTCTCCCTCCGGCTCGACTGGATCGATACGTACTCCTTTGCAGGCCAGATCGACACCTGCATGTACGCGGGTCTCGACAAGGCGGACGACGGGAAGATGACGAGCTGGAAAGTGCTCACGCCGGAGGAGTGGTTGTCGCGGTCCGTGTTCGCGATCAAGCAGGATGTCGGTCTGCTGAACCGGCACGTCGTCAAGCTCGCGGCGGAGAGTCTCGCGAAGTCGATGCTCAAACACGGCCTGAAGGCGGGGAGTGTCGACTATTACCTGCCCCACATATCGTCGGAATTCTTCCGGGAACCGCTGGACGAGGCCATGACCAGGCATGGAATCGGCATTCCACAGGAGAAATGGTTCACGAACCTTTCGCAGGTGGGAAATGTCGGGAGTGCGTCGATCTATCTCATCCTCGAGGAGTTATTCCACTCGGGAAGGCTCGACAAGGGGATGAAACTGCTTGGAATGGTTCCGGAAAGTGCCCGTTTTTCCTATGCCTTTATGCTTTTGACGGTGTGTTGACATGAAGCAAGAACAAGTTCCCCAGGACGACGACAATCTGATGGAAGGGCGGACACGCGAACTCTGCTATGCCGTCGACGAAAAGGGCAACTATGTCAAGGTTCTCAGTTGCGGCTGGGGGCCCAAGAATGCCGCATTGCTGCAGGCATGGGAGCAGATCAACGAAGATGTGAAGGCGGCCTATCTGTCGGTAAAGGAGGGCAAAGCCAGTCCACTGGCCTTCTACATGGCCCGGAGCATGTTCGACGTGGCGCTTCTCTCCGCATATACCGGCATTCCGAAGCGGAAGATCAGGGTGCACCTTGATCCGGAGGCTTTCCGCAATCTGGACAGCGTCACGCTTGGGAAGTATGCAGAGGTGTTCGACGTTCCCGTGGGTGAACTGGTGACGCTGACCGAGGCGGTGCTTGCCGTTCCGTGGAAACAGGCAGCCGTGCCCACACGCGAAGATCCGCGACGCGACGGAGATGAATGACCATTGATTTCAAACACGGCCAGTCTGCGCATTGCGAGAATGGCGCCACAGCGAACCTGTTGAGATACCACGGCGTGGACATCAGCGAGTCCATGGTATTCGGCATCGGCGCCGGGCTGTTCTTTGCCTACATGCCTATCCTCAGGCACAACGGCATGCCGACCACAACATTCCGGCCCCTCCCCGGCACGATATTCAAGCGCGCGGCCACCGCGCTCGGAATCGAGATCTGCAGGCAGAAATTCAGGGACAAGGAAGCATCCATGGAAGCTCTTGACCGGGCGCTTGCCATGGGCATTCCTGTCGGGTTGCAGGTTGGGGTGTTTCACCTGACATATTTTCCGGCGCCGTACCGTTTTCATTTCAATGCCCACAACATCATTGTCTTCGGCAGGCAGGATGGGCGGTATCTCATAAGCGACCCCGTCATGGAAAACGTCGAGTCCCTGAGCCGCGCGGACTTGATGCGCGTCCGCTGGGCGAAAGGCATGTTTGAGCCGAAGGGGCGGATGTATTACCCGGTGAAGGTCCCGGCAAAGATTGACCTGCCAGGCGCGATCGTCAGGGGTATCCGCAAGAACTGCTTCGACATGCTGGGAATTCCGTTCCCGTTCCTGGGAGTAAGGGGAATCCGTCATGTCGCCAGAGTGATGAAGAAATGGCCGGAGAAGCTTGGCGAGAAGAAAGCGTCGCTCTACCTTGGCCACTTCATAAGGATGCAGGAGGAGATCGGGACCGGCGGGGGCGGATTCCGCTTCATATACGCATCCTTTCTCCAGGAGGCCTCCGCCGTGCTGGATAATTCGCGTCTCATGGCGCTTTCGCGTGCAATGACGGAAAACGGCGATCGCTGGCGGGATTTCGCCGCGATTGCCGGCAGGATCATCAAGGATCGCAACAGCGAGCATGAATCCTACGCGGCGATGTCCACTATTCTGCTGGAGATAGCGGACAGGGAGCACGGCATTTTCACCGGCTTGAGAGAAGCAATAAAGTGACGACGCCCGCAGTCATAGAGGTCTCAGGACTTACCAAAGTCTACAGGGGCTCCGGAAAGCCGGCTGTCGATCAGCTCAGCTTTGAGGTGCACGAACGGGAGATTTTCGGGCTTCTCGGGCCCAACGGCGCCGGGAAATCGACAACACTGATGGCGCTCTGCGGCCTGTTGAGGTGCGATGCGGGAAGCGTACGCGTCTTTGGCCTGGATGCGGCCAGGCATGGCGACGAGATCCGGAGCCAGATCGGGGTTGCGCCCCAGGATATCGCCCTGTTCCCGGCGTTGACGGCCGCCGAGAACCTCGTCTACTTCTGCCGCATGTACGGCCTTCGCCGCAGCTCGATCCATTCGAACGTGAATCATTTCCTGGAAGAGTTCGGGCTCCTGGACAAGGCAAACATGCGTGTTCAGCACTTTTCCGGCGGCATGAAGCGGCGACTCAACCTGATCGCCGCCCTGTTGCACCATCCGCGCATGGTCATTCTCGATGAACCAACCTCTGGCGTGGACGTGCAGTCGCGGAACATGATCGTGGACTACATGACCAAACTTCGATCAGACGGCGTGACCATTCTGTATTCCTCCCATCTCCTGGAGGAGGCGGAGAGGATCTGCACCAGGTTCGCCATTATCGACGAAGGCCGCATGATCGCGAAGGGGGCGCTGGCCGATATGCTGGCGGCCTCGGGCAGAAACAACCTCGAAGACTTGTTCCTGCACCTCACTGGCAGGGGGATACGCGATTGAAGATTCTGGCGACCATCAAGAAAGAGCTCCTGCTTCTCGTCCGCGACCCGGGCGGCATGGCGCTGGTGTTCATCATGCCGCTGGCCCTTGTTGTCGTGATGGCCGTCATCCAGGACAACACCTTCCGCCAGTTCCAGGAGACAAGGATTGACGTTCTTCTTGTCGATGAGGACCAGGATGATCTTGGCGCGGGCATTGAGGCCTCATTCCAGGAGTCGGGTGGGATACGCATCACCACGCGTGAGAAGAAGGGCGGAAAAGCCCTGACCAGGGACGCCGCGAGGAAGCTGGTGCAGAGCGGGGACTACCAGGCGGCGGTGATTATTCCCGTGGGCGCGACCGCCACCCTGATGGGGAGGATGGACGGCGTCGTGAGGGGACTGCTCGCGCGTGGCGGCCGGGATGCGGTGGAGACGCCCCGTGCCGGCGATGCCGCCGTGCGGGTGGAGATCCTTTTTGATCCGGCGATCAAGGCCAACTACAGGCAAACCCTTTCGGCGGCAGTTGAGAGGATGATTATCGGCCAGCAGGCGGAATGGCTCACGGCCGCCATACAGGAACAACTTGCCGACGGCGGCGGGGAGCCGCCGCCGGGTATTGACCTCTCGCGCATGATCGAGGTGGCCCAGTCCGATGCATCCGGCAAGGAGCGCGAGGGCATGGCCCTCAATGCAGTCCAGCATAATGTCCCGGCCTGGTCCATGTTCGCCATGTTCTTCATCCTGTTTCCACTGGCAGGCAACTTCATCAAGGAGCGGGAGGACGGGAGCATGTTGCGGCTGCGGCTGATCGCCGGCTCGCAACTCCCCGTCGTTGTCGGCAAGTTCCTGTTCTATGCGGCGGTCTGTCTCCTGCAGCTTTCTCTGTTGATCGCCAGCGGCATATACCTGATGCCGCTCGTGGGGTTGAGCAGGCTGGTGATTGGCACGAACTGGGCGGGAGTGATTCTCACAGGTCTGGCGGTGGCGATGGCCGCCACAGGGTACGGCCTGCTCATCGCCGTCTATTTCAGGACCCCACAGCAGGCGCTGTCATTCGGGTCGATATCAGTGGTGATTCTGGCTGCCGTCGGCGGTGTATGGGTGCCGGTGTTTGCAATGCCCCAGATCATGCAGAGCATCAGTCCGTACTCGCCGCTGAACTGGGGGTTGACCGCCTTCAACGACCTGTTCCTGCGTAACGCCTCCACGGTGGATGTACTGCCTGATATTTGCAAACTTGTGTGCTTCTCGGGTGCGGCCATTGCAGGTAGCATCCTGATCCACAAAGCGAGGACCGTTTCTTAGCCGGGGTGCCGATAATGCAGACAATTGAAGAGCTTATTCCTCAACTCAAGACGCAAATCATTGCCCGCCTGAACATGGTAGGCATGACGCCGGAGAAACTCGACGCTGACATACCGCTTTTCGGCGAAGGTGTCGGCCTTGACTCGGTGGATGCGCTGGAACTGATCGTAATGCTCGAGAAACATTACGGCGCGAGGATAGAGGACTCGAAGGTGGCCCGGAAGATACTCGTCAATGTCCGCACCATTGCCCAGTACGTCTACGCCAACCGGACAAAATGAGGCGGCGTGTTTTCATAACCGGTTAGGGTATAATTACCGCCATCGGTAGAAACAGTCCGGAGAACTACGCGGCCCTCCTTGAGCGAAGATGCGGCTACGGCAGGCTTGAAGTCCTCGAAACGGCGCATCGCGATTCCATCTCCTGCTGTGAAATCAAGCTGTCGGACCGTGACTTGTGCGGTCTCGCTTCCGTTCCGGCCGGCGCCGGGCATAGGCGCACGACCTTGCTGGCCCTCATGGCGGCGGTGGAAGTGCTGGCCTCCGCCGGGCTCCGCGATGCCGGGGCGGGCCGCCCCGGAGTCGTGTCGGCGACGGCCTCCGGCGGCCGTCCACTCGTGCAAATGGGCATTGACGAGGTCGCTCCCGATAAATGATAATCGGCGGGCCATGTGGAAACTGCTCAAAGATTTGAACACCCATCGTGATTTGCTTGGAATCATGGTGGGACGCAACCTGAAGATCCGGTACAAGAGGTCCGTTCTGGGATTCTTCTGGAGCCTGCTTAATCCGCTCTTCTTCATCCTCATATACGCGATCTTTCTCAAGATCCTCAAGTGCTACCGTGCCGATGACCTGCTCTTCCTGCCGATGCTGGTCACTGGTGTTATTACCTGGCAGTTCCTCTCGATGTGCCTGAACGACTCGCTCAACAGCATCCTTGGCAACTCCAACCTGGTCGCCCGGAGCGTCTTTCCCCGGATAATCCTGCCTATGTCAATGAGCATAGCCAACCTCGTCAACTTCCTGTTCTCGCTTGTCATCCTCTTCGGCTATGCGGCGTTCCTAAAAGTGGGTGGATTCGCACCCGTGCATTTCCATCACCTGTGGCTGTTGCCGGCGGTCATCCTAACGCATTTTGCGCTGTGCCTCGGACTTGGTCTCATTCTGTCGGCGTTGAACGTGTTCTTTCGCGACACCGAGCATGTGGTTGGCGTCATCCTGCTTGCGTGGTTCTTCCTCACGCCAGTCATCTACTACCTCGAAATGATACCGGTGATGTACCAGCGGCTCGCGTTCCTGAATCCGATGACCGGCATTGTCACGGCGTACAGGACGGCAATACTCGGGGCCGACATCATTGCCCCAAGGCTGACGTTGATGTCGTTTGGTGTGGCGTGGCTGGTCTGCATTGCGGGTATCGCCTTCTTCCAGAAGATAGAAAAACGGTTTGTTGACGAGTTCTAGAGATGAATGACGCTGTCATAACTGTGCAGGGTGTCGGCAAACGGTTCCGGCTGAAGCATCACGCTTCCCGGACCCTGAAGGCTACCGCGCTGGACTTCGTCCGCGGCCGTCGCCGGCCAGCCAGCGAGTTCTGGGCGCTCAAGGATGTGTGTTTCACCGTCAAGCGGGGAGAAACGCTGGGAATCATCGGGGCCAACGGCGCCGGCAAGAGCACCCTGATGGCGCTTATCAGCGGGACAATGCCGCCAACGACCGGAACGATCAGCGCGACCGGCACTATCTCCTCGCTTCTGGAGCTCGGCGCCGGGTTCCACCCGGAACTGACCGGCCGCGAGAATGTCTTCCTGTACGGCGCGATCATGGGCCTGACCCGCAAGCAGATGACCAGGCGCTTCGATACCATTGTCGAGTTCTCCGAACTCGGCAAGTGGATTGACGAACCGGTCAAGCACTACTCATCCGGTATGTACGTGAGGCTGGGTTTCGCGGTGGCCGTTGAGGTGGACCCGGACATCCTGCTGATAGACGAGGTGCTGGCCGTGGGCGATGCCACGTTCCAAAGGAAGTGCCTCGACCGCATGAAGGAGTACCGGACGGCCGGCAAGACGATGATCATTATCTCCCACGATCTGCCCACGATCACATCCGTCAGCGACCGCCTCCTCTTCCTGGAGAACGGGACCGTGCACGGAATCGGCACACCGTCCGGGATGGTGGAGGAGTACCAGGAATTCATCCGTCGCAAGCAGGCGGCAAGTGCGAAGAGAGTGTGGGGCACCCAGGAAGTGATCATTGACGAGGTTGTGCTTGATGCCGGTGACGGCGTCGGAACAGACCAGTTCAGGTGCGGCGGCCCCCTCGTCGCCAGGATCCGGTACACGGCGAAACACCCCGTTCCGGAGCCGGTTTTCGGATTCGCTGTTGCGGACATCAACGGACACGTTGTCTACGGCAACAATACGCAGATCGAGAAATGTGATCTGCCGCGGATCGACGGAAAGGGCGAGATCGCGTTCCGGATCGAGCCGCTGGGGATGTCGCGTGGCACGTACCTGCTTTCGTTCTCGGTTCATTCGGCGGATCACAAGACTAACTACTTCAGGCTCGAAAACACTCACCAGATACATGTCACGGCCGATAAATCCTTTGAAGGCTGCTTCATGCCTTGCCGGTGGAGTACCAAGTAGGGCTTGTCTTATGCGATTGCCCGTAATAGCTGATAGTGCTGAAGTACAAACCCTTGTGCGGCGCGCCCTCGAGGAGGATGTCGGTGGCGGTGACGCGACAACCGCATCCCTCGTGCCTGCCGACGCGGTGGCTTCCGCCTCGATAGTCTCAAGGGGTAACTACGTGGTCAGCGGCAGCACTGTGGCTCGGACTGTCTGCCTGCAGGTTGACGGGCGCCTCAGGGTAAGGATCCTTGCCGGTGACAGCAGGCAGGTTCGGGCCGGTGATGTGATCATGACCATACGCGGACCAGCGGCCTCGATCCTCACAGCGGAGCGGACGGCCCTCAACTTCATGCAGAGGATGACCGGCATTGCCACCATGACCGCCGGCTTTGTCGCACGGGCCAGGTGCTTCGGCGTAAAGATCCTGGATACCCGCAAGACCACTCCCGGGCTCCGTGTGCTGGAGAAGTACGCCGTTCTCTGCGGCGGGGGCACTAACCACAGGATGGGGCTCTACGACAAGGTCCTTATCAAGGACAACCATCGCATACTGTGGAACCGCGCCCATGCCGGCGACCTCGGCGCCGCAGTGAAAGCCGCCAGGAAGAATTCACCAGGGCTCGAAATCGAGATAGAAGTGGAAGACGAGAAGGAACTCGTCAGTGCCCTGGCGGGCCGGCCGGACTGGATCCTGCTGGACAACATGAAGCCTGCCACGATGCGGCGTTGCGTGAAGCTTTGCGCCGGGAGAAGCCGCCTCGAGGCGTCGGGCGGCATCACGGCCGCCAACATCGACGCGGTCGCCCGCACCGGTGTGGATGCCATCTCCCTCGGATGCCTGACGCATTCGGCGCCGGCCGCTGATCTTTCACTGGAGTTCTAGGGATGAGCTTCGTCATACTCGTCGATGCAGGGAATACATCGGTGAAACTGGGGCTCTCAGCCGACGGCCGTATTGCGCGCCGGGGCCGCCTGCCGACGGCGTCGTGCAAACCCGCCGCGATCCGGAAAAGCCTCGAGCGCCTGGTGGGGAGGCGGAGCACAACCGCGGCAGTCTTCTGCTCAGTGGTGCCGCGGGTGAACGCCCCCTGGCTGCGTGAACTCCGGCGGCTGGTCGGGAAAAATGTTATCACAGTTTCACACCGCGTGAACCTCGGCCTGAAGCTCCGTTACCCGAGGCCGGGGACGATCGGTGCGGACAGGCTGGCCGACGCCTGCGGCGCGGCGTGGCACCACGGCGTGCCGGCCATCGTGGTCGATGTCGGCACTGCAACGACGCTTGATGTGGTCTCCGGCGACCGCGAGTTTCTCGGCGGCGTCATTGCACCGGGACCGGCGATCATCGGCGAGTGCCTCGCGGAGAAGACCGCGCTGCTGCCAAGGATCCGCGCCGGCGGCACTTGCGGCGGCATAGGGAAGAGCACAGCCGGCGCCATGCGTATTGGCGTTGTCGTGGGTTATCGCGGCCTCGTGCGCGAGCTGACGGGACACCTGCTGAAGACCACGGGGAAGCATGGGGTCAGGCTCTGCGCAACGGGTGGGTACGCCAGGAAGGTGCTGCGCGGACTCGGAATGCCGTTTGTCATTGATCCCGACCTCACCCTTCGCGGCTTGTGGCGGATTTACGAGCTTAACTGCGGGTCGGAAAAGACAGACCGGAGAAAACAATGAAGAACGCGTTTGCCGTGATAATGGCGGGTGGCCGCGGTGAGAGGTTCTGGCCGCTCAGCACAACAGCCAGGCCCAAACAGATGCTGTCTCTTGTCGGCGGCAAAGCGCTCATAGCGATGGCTGCCGAGCGGCTTCGCGGACTGATCAAGCCCGAGAATACACTTGTCATCACAACGGCGGATCTTGTGCCGGGCATCCGCAAGTGCCTCAGGTCGATTCCGGCTGGAAATATCGTGGGTGAGCCGGTAGGGCGGGACACTGCGGCGGCAATTGCACTGGCGTCGGCCCTTGTCCGCAGCCGCTCACCGGATGGCGTCTTTGCCGTGCTGACGGCGGATCAACTCATCAGCCCGGCTTCCAAGTTCCGGAAGACGCTCAAGTACTGCATGGATGCTGCCGCGCGTGATGAGGTGCTGGTCACTATTGGCGTCGCGCCTGACAGGCCTGCCACCGGGTATGGTTACATAGAGGCCGGCAGGCAGGTTGCCACCGGCGGCAGCCTGAAGCTGTTCCGCACTGTGCGGTTTGTCGAGAAGCCGGACCTGAAGACCGCGCGGAAGTATCTGGCGACGGGCAGGTATTTCTGGAACTCGGGCATGTTTGTATGGACCGTTGATGCGATCCAGAATGCCCTGAAGCATTATACCCCTGGGTTGTTCGAGATGGCGCGCAGGCTTGAACCGCTGGCCGGTACCGGCAAGTTTCAGGGGGCGCTTGCAAGGGAGTACGGCAGGCTGCAAAAGATATCGATCGATTACGCGGTGATGGAGAAGGCCGGGAACATACTGGTCGCCAGGTGCGATTTCGCCTGGGACGATGTCGGGACCTGGGCTTCGCTTGAGCACCACTTCAAGCAGGACAAGGACGGGAACATCAGGATCGGCTGCGGCGAATGTGTCGACAGTGGCGGGAATATCGTTGTGGCGGGCGACAGGCTTACCGGCCTGATCGGGGTGAGTGACCTCATCGTTGTCCAGGCGCCCGGCGCGACGCTGGTCTGCCGCAAGGACAGGGCGGAGGACGTCAAGAAGCTTGTGAAACTGCTGCGTGAGGCAGACACCTACCGGGAGTTGCTCTAGACAATGCCGCGCCTGCTTGGAATAGACTACGGTACACGCCGGATCGGCCTCGCCCTGAGCGACGAGACTGGCATCATAGCCATGCCCCTCGGCACTGTTGTAGTCGGCAACCCTGAAAAGGCTGTCCTTGCCATCAAGGCGACATGCGTCGAGAAGCAGGTCGCGTGGATTGTCCTTGGCCTGCCGTTGAACATGGATGGCACGTCCGGCTTCGCCGTCAAGGGTGTGACCGAGTTTGCGGATACCCTGCGCGCTGCAACAGGTTTGCGTGTCGAGATGTGGGATGAGCGGCTGAGCACGGCCATGGTCGAGCGGATGCTGGTGCAGGCCGACACCAGGAGGGAGAAGCGCAAGAATGTGCGCGACCAGCTCGCCGCCCAGGTGATTCTGCAGGGATACCTCGATCGTACCAACAACGCCAATCCTGCCTGAGGGCCCGGGTGACCCGATACAAGATAGTTCTGGGATACGACGGTTCGGCGTACGCCGGCTGGCAGATTCAGCCGGGCCATTCCACTGTGCAGGCAACGCTTCAGGATGCCATCTTCCGAGTTACCACCGAGAAGGTCATAGCCCACGGCAGCGGCCGTACCGACCAGGGCGTACACGCCCGCAGGCAGGTCGTGCACGTGGACCTTGAAAGGGACGGCGACGTTGTGACCGCCCTCCGCAAGGGGCTCAATGCGGTGTTGCCGCCCGATATCAGGGTTGATCAGGTCAGGCGCGTGAGGAGCGATTTCGACGCCAGGCGCAGTGCGATCAGGAAGGAATACCGCTACTTCATCTGGAACGGGCCGGTGGTGCCCCCGTTCCTGCGGCTCTACAGGACACAGATCAGGGATCCTCTCGACGTTGCGGCCATGGCCAGGGCCGCGAGGCTCCTCGAGGGTAAGCACGACTTCGCCGCGTTCACGGCCAATCCCAACCGCTTTGTCGAAACCACGGTGCGTCACCTGAGCCGGCTTACGGTCAGGCGGCGGGGCGCGGAGATCGTCATTTCGGCGACAGCCGACGGCTTTCTGTACAAGATGGTGAGGAGTCTCGCGGGCTTCCTGATCCGGGTAGGCGAGGGCGCTGTTCCGCCTGAAGGCGCAAGAGTCATTCTGCACTCCCGGGAACGGACTGCCAGGGTTCCTACCGCACCGCCACAGGGGCTCTTCCTATGGCAGGTGACGTACCCCCGGCACTGATGAGTCGTTCGCATCGGCCTTCGGCCGGGCGTCCCGCACAACTGTCCTGCCGCCTGCATACAGCAGGGTCAGCAGAATGGCGAGCACCACAAATAGCATCCCGAGCATGATCTTGGCCGTAACCACATTGCGCTTACTCCACCGCAGTAGCGAACCGGTGCCAAGGCCGAGGTACGTTGCCACGAAGACGGCCGCGAGCGGCACGATGAACATGATGTTGTAGAGCAGCAGGTACACCCACGCCCTGGCAGTGAGCTCCGGGCTGGTGCCGCTGTCCTCAATGATGAGAGTCAGCGTCGGGATATAGAGCTGACCGGTGCATACGCTCTCCAGGGCAGTCACGGCCGAGCCAGCCAGGAATCCGCCAATCGCCAGCCCCGGGCCAGCCAGCCCGAGGCGCATTACCCGGTGCATGCTGGTCCTCATGCCGTCCGGAATTCGGAGGAGTACATCGGACGGATTGCCGCTCCTCTTGAAGCGGTACGCGTCCCTGAACGACAGGCATGCCAGTATCACGAGCGCCGACACCATGCCCGCTTCCACGGCGAGGCGCAGCCACTCGAAGCCGGTGAGAAAGCGCAGCGTCCGCAGGAGACCGAACCCGAGTGCTGTGTAGGTGAGGAATGTCCCGGTGCCGAAAGCCAACCCCATTATGAGCAGCCCACGTGCCCGGACCCTAGCTACCGCCAGCAGGCTCATAAAGAACACCAGGGTCGAAATGGCGCATGGATTCAGGCCATCGATCAAGCCGCTGCCCAGTACGGCCGGAAGGGTGAATGTCCTCATTCGATCCGCCAGAAGCGCCGGGCTTCCTGCTCCTGCCGGCGGGGTGACAATCGGCAACTTGTGTACCGGCGGGCCGGCGAGTTGTTGCTGGACGCATTCCTCGATCGTGGTGATCAGCCGGGTTTTGATGGCCTTCAAGCCATTCAGTGCGATCCGTCCATTGACGATCATACAGACGGCTTCATCCCCCTTCACGTCGAGCTGGACCTGGTATGCCGCCAGGAGAAGGTAGTTCGACTTGACGCCGGTGTCGAAGTACCTGAGCTGATAGAAGCCCTCGCATCGCGCCTCGAGTTCCGGCAGGACCTCATTTGACACGATCAGGCATTCCCTGCACCCAGGCTGGTAGAAATAGGCGATCACAACCGGATCAAGCGCAGGGATAGCAGCACCCATGTCGTCGTTGGCGGTGATCGGACCACGGCCCGGGGCGGCGCACCAGGCGCGCGCAGGAATGAAAAGCGCGCCAGAGAGCATCATCAGCGCCACCAACGGTATCGATAGGATCTTCATCTTGGTCATGCGATGTCCCAGGCCGCGGCACGGTATACGTGCCATGGGTCTCACCGATAACACGGACGGGTGGCCGTGGCAATTCCCTTGTTGTGCCCCGGAGGCGCCCCGCCCGCCGCACTGCCCCCCCGCGGGGACATACCTCCTATCGGCCAGCATTTCTGCAACAATCTGACCTGTCGCAGCATGTGGGGCGGGCGAAGCGGTGGATGGTGTGGAAGTGGACTGGGTGGACGGAGTGGGCTGGGTGGCCGGGATGAGGACAGCCAGGCTCCTGCGGATCCTTGGCTGTGCACGTGACCTTCCAGTGGCTACGCATCCATCGCCAACTGCCTCGCGAACTCAATCGCTCCTGGCCTCAGCGTCAACTTCACCGTCAACTGCATCGAGCCGCCCCAGCACGGCAGCCGCCAGCCAGCGGCCTGCCATCTGCTGCCGCTCGCAGCTACATGCCGTTGCTGTCACATGAGGCTGTCGGGCCACAATTCACGTCACTCTGTGCCACAAGAAAAGGCATACAGTGTGGCGCCGCGCAGCCGGAATCGTAAGCGTATCGGCTGCCCGGTCCGCCCGGCCAGGCCGCCGGTTTCCCAGCGAATCGGCTGCGCGAAGTGGTTGCCGGTCAGGCTGGCGCTGGTGGCGAGCACGCCGCCATCCGTGCCGAGTGCCTCGACGGTGAGTGAGCCGCATGCGGCGTCGACGTTCACGTGCAGCTCCCCGCCGGGATACACGACCGGCCGGGTGACCAATTCGCCAGCGGGATCGAGCGGCAGGCGGGTGTAGCCGCCCCAACGGTCGCGGGGCAGGGTTGCCAGGCACCAGAAGCCCCGGCGCCAGCCGCGGATGGTGCCGTCGTTTCCGCAATAGTACAGGCGGATCTCATCACCTACGACCACCGGTGCCAGGGCGCTGAAGATGCAACCGCTGTCCATTGACCCGGGGGCGCCGCGAGGAATCAGGCAGCGCCCGGGTGCAAACCGGGTCCAGGTTCTTGTGTCTGTGCTCACACCGAGTTCCACGTCCACCGTCCCATCGCCCCAGCCGTCCGGTGTCGTCACAGTGTGCAGGAGAGCCAGGTACAGGTTCCCGTAGCGGAACGGCACATGCGTGTGAACTTCTACGTCGGGGCTGTAGGTGGTCACTTCCGGATTCGTCCAGTGCTCGAAGTCCTCGCTCTCCATGCGGAGCTTGAGACGGCGGCGCCCTTCGCCGGAGCTCCATGATTGCGTGAAGGCGACGTAGCGGCCCAGGTCCGGGGCATGAAGCCATGCGTTAAGCGTGTCGCCCCAGCCGATTCTGCCATCGTTCCAGGCTTCCGGCGGCAGGACCCGGTGCGGAAGCTCCCAGGAAAGCCCATCGGCGGAGTAGCTGACGGCAACCCCCATCTCGCCCCCGCCGTGCGGGGCGGCGCCGATCATCTTGAAACGGCGGGCCGGATCGGTTTCGCGGTCGTCATGCCGGATGCCGCAGCCGATCACGCCGCGCATCCACGAGGTCGGATGGCGGTCCGGATCGCGCAGCAGGATGTTGTTCCGGCTGCTGCCCATGTACTCGACACGGTTCAGGCATGGCCGGGTCCAGTGAATGCCGTCGTCGGAATACGCGTAGCACAAGGCGAACTCCCGGTATTGCCCCGGCGTGATCACATGATACTCCCGCGCGGGCGGCCAGGCAGGCACGTTCCAGGGCTCGCTGCCGACGTCGGATGTGAGCGAGTCGTGGATAAAGGGGGTGTACCAGAGATGCGTGCGGCCGGTTGCGGGGTCATGCCACACGCTCGGTTTCATGTCGTCCCAGCGTGGCTCCCAGGGAACGTCCTCCCGCAGCAGCGGATTCTCTGCGGCCTTGGCCACCGTGCCCACGACCGGCTCGAGCAACTTCATCTCCTCAATCAATCCCGGCTCAATCAACAGGCGAGTGTTGTTCATTCGATGCTCCAGTTTGTGACACCGCGAAGGGTTCGCTCCACGTCTATGCCGACAGAGGTCTTCCCGCCGCACAATTGCCTGCGCTTGCGCCGCCATCGACCCGGTTGCGCGGTGTTCCGGAGGTGATCTGCTCCCAGCCATTGTAGATCGTGGGCGTGTTCCAGCGCTTGAGTTGCAGCATTTCCGCGTCAGTCAGTGGTATATGTGATTTCCTTTCCGAAGTGTCCAGCCTCAGGAGGCTTCGATTCGGAAGCCGTACAGATCCGCATTTCTCACGTAGAACCGCAAGCGCACGGGATGGCCCTGCAAGGCGGCGGTGTCCGGCCGGCGCCGCCACCGCACTGGCTGTTCCACCCCGTTGCCCTGGACCGGCGTGCAGTCATGGAACGAGAAACCCTCCTCCACGGGTGCGGAGTGGATGTCGTCGATGCCCCCGGCGGGTGCGGCGGCGATCTCAACGCGGATCTCGCCGTGCGAGGCATCGGCGTTGAGCCGCAGGCCTCCGGGCGGCAGGAGCATGGGACGGGTGTAGAGGATGGCCGGATACGTGCCCGTGGATATGCTCACGTAGCGGTCGCGCGGGTAGGAGGCCAGTGCCGCGTTCCACCCCGTGGTCCGGTCCTTGTAGTAGGGCGTCCGGTCATGCAGGCTCTCCAGATGGTCGCCGTTCTTGGCCATGTAGTAGAAATGGTCCGTCTCACCGACTGTGATCGGGGTGCCCGTGTAGGCGCACCGGTCGAAGTCGTCATCATTCGCGCCGTGCGGGAGCCAGGCCTGTCGGTTGGCGACGCGGTTCCAGGTGTGCCCGCCGTCGCGGCTGGTGACCAGTCGGAGGTCGGTCGTGCCTTTCCGTGTGCAGTAGTTCGGCAAGTCGTAGGCGAAACGGAAGTTCTCTTTCTCGATGAACGGCGGCATGTAGTCCGGGCTGGTGCGGTCGGAGTGGAACACTGCCATGAAGCCGAGCCAGAGGTCGCCCTTGCGGATCACCTGGATCTCCATGAACTCGTCGTAGTGCTCCAGGGTGTGCGGATCGAGGGCGTCGGGATACAGCACGCCTCGCGACTCCCACGTCTTGAAATCCTTCGACCAATGCCTGGCGATGTCGCGCGCGGGAAACCACCGGGGCGCCGTGCCCTGCATGAACGCGATCCATTCCCCGTTGAGATCGTCCCAGCCGGTGAAGTTGCCGAAGCCGCGCGGAGACATCCGGCCGTTTATCGGCATCAGCTTCCGCTGCCAGTCGGGATCATGGACGAAGTCCGGAAACTCCGCGGCAAAGTAGAGCCCGCCGGGGTTCCGGGCCTGCGCGTGGTGGGATCGGCCCGCGGGTGTTCCCTGGCCAGTCCGCGTCCGCAACAAGAACCGTCGCGCTGGATCGGTGACGTTGCCGTCGCGCCCCAGGTCGCGGATGAAGTCGAACGGTACGCCGCAGTTGTTCTCGCGGGTCCTGCCGCTGATCTTGCCGTCCCGGAACACGGGTGTCTCGCACAATAGCAGGGCCGGCCGCTCCCAGTGGATGCCGTCCGAGCTGGTCGCATACGCCCACTCGGTGGCCGCGCCGAGGTCCGCGGGGTCCCCCTTCCAGCCCTGCGAGGCATGAAAGGCCTCGATTTCCGGATCCAGCCAGTTGACGCGGTAGATGGCGTGGAACCGGCCGTCATCGTAGACGGGCTGGAACATGCCGATGCCGTGTTCCCAAGGTTGGCGGTCGGGAAACAGGATGCCGTGCTTGCGCGGCTGGCGTATCCGCTGGTCGAAGCCGGTCGCGCGTTCAATCAGGGAATCGTCCAGGAAGAGCTGCCAGTGTGACGTTAGGTGAGTCGCCTTCATTGTGGTCGTTCTCTCCCGCCTTTCCGGTCGCGTTCATTCTTCCAGAGTAACATGCTCTCAGCATCAACAGGGGGGAAGCGTTGCATACATTATCGCTTTTGACAAGGATCAGGAAAGGCAACGGGTCATCAAACGGTCCTGATGGGGACACCCATCTCCTGGGCTGAGGGATGTTGAGGGGCTGCGCCGCCGTTGGTTCAAAAGGCGAAAGTGGAGCCAGCTTCCGGGCTCGAACCGGAGACCTGCTGATTACAAATCAGCTGCTCTACCAACTGAGCTAAGCTGGCAATGCTGCGGATAGCGGGGCCGATGAAGGTCCCGCAGGCCAGGGTGTGTCATCGCTCCAATTGCCTGTGCGGGGGCGATGCCTGTCACCCAATGGCCGCTCCATATACGACAGAAGCGAGAGTCGATACAAGGCAAAACACAGCATTGGTGGGCAATGGCCGCATAGCAAAGCGAGGGTCGTGGCTGGTTTTGGGCTGGAAGCAACGGCGATAGCCGGTCCAGCGCATGGGTGTGGTGGTCCCGGCGGGAGATGAAAGATTGCACTTGCGAGCGAAAAGTCTCGACTTTGGTCCGGCTTTGAATACTAATTGCAGGCACAGCGAACGTTATTCCGGGCTGCAGAGATGCCGGACAGTCAACGTTGCCCCGGTAGCTCAGTTGGACAGAGCACAGGATTCCTAATCCTGGGGTCGCGCGTTCAAGTCGCGCCCGGGGTACCAGCGGCTTCGTGAAAAGGTAGTATCGATTGATGAGTGGTTCATCGCCAGAACGCCTCGGTCTCCTTGGGGGCACGTTCAACCCGTTTCACATCGGCCACATGATCCTTGCGCAGGACGCCTTCGAGCAGCTCGGGCTTACACGTATCCTGTTCATTCCCTGTGCCAGTCCGCCGCACAAGATCTGTCGCGGCCTCGTCCCGGCCCAGCACAGGCTCGCGATGCTGGAGGCGGCGATCGATGGCGACGAACGCTTTGCCGTGTCGGACATAGAGATCAAGCGTGGCGGCTCGTCCTATGCGATCGATACAGTGAGGGAGGTCCGCAACCAGTGTCCGGGCGCGACGATCCACTTCATAACCGGCTCCGACAGTCTTCCTGAGCTGCACCTCTGGAAGGATATCTATGATCTGCTCGGGCTGTGTGAGTTCAGCATATTCGAACGGCCGGCGAGCCCCGGAGCGGCGGAAGCCAAGGATGCCCTGCGGATCAAACCGCCGTGGCGGGAGAAGATTCTAGCGGGTGTGACACGCGGGCACAGGATGGAAGTATCGTCTTCGGAACTTCGCCACAGGATTGCAGAGGGGCTCAGTATACGTTACCTTGTTCATCCGGCGGTGGAGATGTATATTACCGAACACCGGTTGTATGGCGGATAGGTGGACTACAGATGGGAGAGGGCAGACACAGATGAAGAAGATTGATGCGAAGAACAGGAAGCAGAAGAAGCCGGCCAAGAAGGTCTCTGCCAAGGCGCCCAAACAGAGGGTCCGGTCCACGCGCAAGAATGAGCCGCCGTCGCCGGCCCATGCCCTGGCGAAGCAGATTGTTAAGATCCTCGAAGAGAAGAAGGGGGTCGATCCGGTAATTGTGGACGTGAGGGGCGACTCAAACGTGACGGACTACTTTGTGATAGTGTCCGGCCACAACGCGCCCCATATCGGGGCAATGTCGGACGAGGTACAGATTAGGCTGAAGGAGCTTGGAACGCAGTGCTACCGGAAGTCCGAGCAGGCCGAATCCGGCTGGATGGTCCTGGATTACGTTGATGTCGTCACGCACATTCTGCTGGTTGAGAGCCGGAAGTACTACGCGATTGAAGATCTCTGGGCTGCTCATCCTCGCCAGGAATAGTTTCTTCGTTGTCAGCCTGCTCTTCCGCCGCGAGGCCCTCGACCTGAAGTATGTGTGCCGCCAGAGCCCGCATATCTGGGTATATATCCCCGTGGGCAGCCGCCTCGGCGGCTGCTGATTCGTCTTCCGCCACCATGGCCATGATTGTGCCCATCTGGGATACTCTCAGGCCATGTGCCGCGGATCCCAGGCGGGTGTGCACCACGGCCAGCAGGCTGACTCCGGCGGCGACGACCATGAATCCTGCAGCCACGGCCAGCAGGCGCCTGGCCGTAAAGGTGAATATGTACGACGGTCGCCTGTCGGTGACGAGCCGGCCCTTCGCGAGGATTTGCTCTATGGTGTCGTGCGACGGCATGGAATCCGGCGCGGCACGCTCCACAAGGCGGACGATGGCTTTCATATCCGCCATGAAGCCGCGGCAGTCGCCGCATTCCGCCAAGTGGCGTTGAAGGGCGGCTTTCCCGTCGGCGGGCAGTTCACCAGAGCTCTCAAGAAGCATTTCCTGCCTGGCTGATTCACAGTTCATCTTCTGTTCCCTTCGTTTTGCTGAATACATCGCGCAGCATGAGCCGCAACTTGCTCAGGCCGTACTGCATTCTCGCGAGGACCGTGTTGACTGATACGCCCTGTATCCCGGCGATCTCCTTGAATGACATATTCTCATACACGCGCATCAGGAAGACTTCCCGCTGCTCCAGCGGCAGGGCATCCAGCGCTGCCGCGACCTGCGCCTCGATATCCAGCGTCGCCACGTGTCCGAACGGGTCCGGTCCTGCGCTGATCAGCATGCTGGCCATGCTCAACCCTGTTTCCTCATCCATGTCGTCGAGGCTCACGACGTTTGCCCTTGTCCTGCGCCACCTGTCTATTGACAGGTTGTGTGCGATTCGCATGAGCCATGACAGAAAGCGCTCATCCTTGTATTTGTCCATCCCGTTGATTGCGCGAAACCACACCTCCTGGAACATCTCCTCAGCCTCGTCATTTTGCCTAGCCAAGCTCATGATGAAACGGAAAAGGCCAGGCCCGTGCCTCGACAACAGCTTCTCGAGGGCAGTTGCATCGCCACGTCGGTGCTGCTCCACCAGGAATTTGTCACTTTCACCAGCAATGGCGTCTTCCATGGCGAAGTTACCAACCCTCTTTCTGCAGCCTCGCAGTCAGTAAACGGCTGCACTCACGCTTATGTGCCGCAGGAGTCCTTTTTGGCATCATGCTCCTGCGCAACGAGTTATGTCGGACAGGTCCATCGGCAAGCCCCCCCCGGGAGCCTTTCAACAGATCATTCCGTATATATGTATAACGCACAGACCTACCAATTTATTGTAAGGTTTCGAAAGTTTTTTTTGCCGGGACGTGGTGGATCGCAGCCGCGCGGGCCCGACTTCTAGAAAAACCACGTCATAATCCAGGCCCAGACGGCGCGCGAATCATCCAAAAGGAAGACGGCGAATGTTCGGGTGCTGGCTGGTGTTACGACCAGGATCCAGGCGCCTATTTCAAGCACGTTCACCAGGTAGATGAAAGCGAGGGAGAAGACATGCCCGTACTCGGCGATATCGGTTTGGTGTCCCAGGATGGCGCTGATGGTAAATGTGAGATGAAATGACCATGTGAGGCCGACCATGAAGAGCCATACCCACTCGTATTCGGCGGTGTTTACAAAAAGGGAAAGCAGGGCGTACACGAGAATGACGATGACGGTGTACAGCGGGAAGAAGTACGGGGCGAGGGTGATGAGGATATTGCTTTTCGATACCACCACGCTGCCGCTCTCCTTCGCGAGAGAAATGCCGCGGACCTCCGCCCCCATGAGGGACGCCCAGAGGGCGTGGGTGAGTTCATGAGCCAGCACATAGCTGCGGACAGGCCGTGGCAGTGCGAAATAGACAACGAGCCACAAGCCCAGGCCTGCCAGCAGGGCCCAGATGGAAACGGGCAGGACGAGGATGGATTCTGGGCGGAGAGAGCCGATGAGTGACACAACGGCCCAGGTCGCGGCAGCGCAGAACGGCAGAAGCCCCAGGCCGCACGCAAGAAGCAGGATCTTCAACAGCAACCTTGTCATGTCAACAGTCCAGATTCGTATTGACTTAGTGACCTTAATCGGTACTATTCCACCACTTTTGAATTGGTCAGACAATACCTAAAGGAGTTCAAAGCGATGCCCCATACAAAGAGCGCGGCAAAGAGAATGCGGACCTCAGAAGAGGCCCGCCTGAAGAACAGGGCGGCAAAGAGCGCGGTCAGCAAGGCAAAGAAGGCGGTTGTTGCCGCCATTGCCGAGGGAGACGCGAAGAAGAAGGCCCAGGCAATGAGTGCTTTCTTCTCGGTAGTGGACAAGGCTGCGAAGAAGGGCATCATTAAGGCCAATACCGCCAGCCGGAAGAAATCGCGAGCCGCCTTGCTGGTCAAGAAGAGCGCGTCTCACCAGGCTTCCACTACAGCGCCGACAACCGCGTGAGCCAGATCCAGCGCAGCGGCGGGAATTGCCCGTCGCTTTGCGCTTGCCAAGTCGCCGGACGGCGCAAAATCGGTCTTTCCGCTCAATCTAGTGTAGGTTGAAATAATTGCGCCGTTCCTGCCGCTTTTCAGGACTGCATTCGCGCTGATCACGAGCCGGAATTCCAGTGTCTCTGTGGCCCTGTCCTTGGAATACCGCAAAGGTTCCAGCCTGAAATCCACCATGGTCATCTCAAGAACCACATCGGCCTTGTCCATGTCGGCGAGACTCAGGCTGCCATCCTTCTGAAATTCGCGGACAGCGGCAGTTGTGGCGATGGTTTCGAGCCCGGGTTCGGCTGTCTGGTTTACGGCCGGCCTGACGCATATGGAAGTTATGTCCGGCGGCAGGCTGGTTCCCAGCCGATAGCCCTGGCACCCAGCCAAGCCGATCATCATGACGGCCACGGTGGTGAGCCATGCCATTGAGCGGGCATCAGGCAGCAGCCGGCGGTTGCGCGCAGGCGCAGCAGCTGTTTGGGTCACTCTAGCGGTCATTGTCATCACCTGAAATACCGCCCGAGATGTGCTTGTGTTCGCTGTCCGTCCCGGGTTCGGGTTGGGTTTTCACGGTGCCGGCCTCGTCGCCGAGTTCTTCAATCCTGAGCTGGGCGATCCGCGCCTGCGGCGCGTCGGGGAACTTGTTCATGAAATCCTTATAGGCGATGACTGCGGCCTTGGCGTGATTGCCCTTATCGTAGAATACCGCGCGTTCGTAGGCCATTTTGGTCAGCCGTTGCAGGATGTCGTTAAGGTACCCGGCGGCGTCGCCCGCCGCCGCATGATCGGGATAGGAGCGCAGGAATCTCTGGAAATGTGCTCTCACCGCAAGGAGACCGCGTTCCTCGTTCGGACGGGTCTTTGCGATGACGTAGAGGCAGTATCCCTGCTGGAAGGCGGCATCAGCCGCGACTTCGCTTCGTGGATAGTTCTGCTGCACCAGTTCGTAAGCGTCGGCGGCCAGGTCGTAGGCCTCGAGATTTTCGTGTATCCAGCCGATATTGAACTGCGCCTTTGGTGTGCCGCTCCACTGTGGGGCATTGATGACAACCCGCTCAAACAGGGGGAGTGCGGTCGAATAGCCCGCGGAGCCCGGCAGAATACCGAGGATTTTGCTGCGGGACGTCATTATGGCGTTCGCGATGCGGAACTCACTCTCCAGCACATCAGCATACTGGAACTGCCCAGGGTAGTACTGGATAAGGTACTCATATTCATCGAAGGCGGCGGCATAGTCGCCGGCGGCCTCCAGGATGCGGGCGTATTCAAGTTGTGCGACAGAGGCCTGGGTTGAATCGGGCCACCGTTGCACGAGGGTGTTGTACTGCTTTGCCGCTTCAGAACGCTTCCCGGCGTTCTTGAGCGAGCCGGCATAGGCGAGTTGTTCTGCGGGCGTTTGTTTCTTTGGCCGCGAAAACATGCTGGACTGCTTCTTCTCCACCTTTGAGGGAGCGGCAGGCTTTTCGGCGTCCGCGGCTGGCGAGGAAGTCGCTGCAACGGCAATAATCAGAGCCAGAATACTGGGGGACAGTCGCATAATGTGTGACAATAGCGCAGGGGTTCGCGCTGCGTCAAGTCTGGTGATCTACGGCCTGACTCCAGGGTGCCCTAAGCGTCTCACACGTTGTCGGCAGCCTCGTTTTCGGGCGGTGTATTCGCGGTGTGCGGTCGAATATGGTTGCATGCGGAACGGAACGTCGGCTATTTGTCTACCCGTGCGCCTGCTGAACAGATACATACTGAACAATTTCGTGATCACGTTCACGATCACTCTGGTCGTGGTGACGTTCATCATGAGCCTTGGCGCGTTGGCGCAGATCTCCGACAAGCTTGCGCGCGGCTTTCCGTGGGAGCCCATGGTCGTGGTCTTCCTGTCGGCAATTCCCATGGTGCTCCCGTTCGCCATTCCAATCAGTTCGATGACAGCGAGCCACCTGGTCTTCGAGCGGATGTCGGCTGACGGCGAAATATCGGCGATGCGGGCCTGCGGGGTGAGTATCTGGCAGATCATATCGAGGCCGATGCTTTTTGCGCTGCTGCTCTCGTGTGTCTGCCTTTACATCAACTCGGAACTTGTGGCCAAAATGCACTACCTGCACCGGCAGACCATATACAAACACAAGGGAGAGATTGTCCGTGCGCTGCTCACGCCCGGCAGGTTTGTGTACGGGATCCCCGGCTACGCAATATACGTGGGCTCATGTGTTGCCGACAAGAACCCGCGCAGTTTTCGGGTCAGCGACGTTATCATCTACGACGACAGGCCGGGCAAATTCGGTCAGGAGACCAGGGCCGGGGCCGGCGTCATTGAAATGGACGAGGCTGGCAAGACCATGACAATTGTGCTGAGCGGCGGCGTTACGGTGAATCCGCTTGTACCCGGACGTCCCGGGGCCGTGCTGATAGAAGGGTCATGCACCTACGTGGTGGACCTCGGTTATCGCATGGGGACTGAGTACAGGAAGCGCATGCCCGACCGGACTGCGAGCGAGTTGATCGACGACATGATGAGCACGCACAACAGTCCCGCCTACAGGATGTCGCTGGCCGTGGAGTTAAGCCAGCGCATTGTCATATCGCTTTCCTGTGTGGCGTTCGTTCTTCTCGGCATACCACTGGGGTTAACGACCCGGCGGACGTCGGCCACTTCAGGTATAGTGATCAGCCTGCTTGTGGTGTTCTGTTTCTACATGTGCATCCTGCTGGTGGACTCGCTGGCGACACGCCACGAGCTAAGGCCAGACCTGCTGATGTTCACGCCGGTTGTGGCGTCACTGGGCCTTGGTCTCGTCCTGCTCCGCCGGGTAAGGTGAAGAACCCCGCTACTTGGCGAGTTCGTCACGTTTGCGGACGGGCACATACGTCCGCCCCACGGCGCCGCCGTACATGGCCCTGGGCCGGAAGATCCGGTTATTTCTGAGGTATTCCAGGATCCTTGAGGTCCACCCTGAGACGCGGCTCACCGCGAAGATCGGCGTGAACATCGCGTCTGGGATGTTAAGAGCGCTGTATACCATTCCCGAGTAGAAGTCCACGTTCGGGAAGATCCCCTTCCTGCCGAGGTTTGTTATGACCTCTCGCTCAAGGCCGACAGCGGTCTTGTAGAGCCGCCATGCGTCGGTATTGCGCCGGCACAGATGCTTGGCTAGTGGCCCGAGTATCCGCGCGCGCGGATCGTAGACCTTGTAGACGCGGTGCCCCATTCCCATGATGCGCGATTTCCGGCTGCGGGCCTTCTCGAACCATGGTTTCACGTTGGCGGGCGACTCGATCTGCTTGAGCATCTTGAGGACCTGCTCGTTCGCGCCGCCGTGCAGGGGCCCAGTCAACGCGCCGATACCGGCACCCACCGACGAATAGATGTCGGAAAGCGTCGAGGCGACCACGAGTGCGGCGAAAGTGCTGGCATTCATGCCATGGTCGGCGTGGAGGATGAGGCAGACGTCCATTATCCGCTCCTCCTCGGGTGTCGGGCGCCGGCCTGACATCATGTAGAGGAAGTTGGCGGCGTGGCTGAGCTTGGGGTCTGGTGCCAGCGGCAGGTGGCCGCCGCGAATCCTGGCGATTGCAGCACCGATAGACGCGAGGCCGGCGATAAGGCGGTAGCTGGCCTCGACGATCCGTGACGAGATCTCCTCGCCGTTGAATTCGTAGATCGCGTGCTCCTCGCCTTTCGGCACGGTTTCCATGGCGATGGAGTCCTCGTCTGAGCCGATGAATCGGCCCTCCTCGGCCTTGGCGGTTTCAGGCTCGAGCTCGGTAAGCTTGTAGCGCATCAGGTTGGTCCCGAGCCGCAGCGCACCCATGGTCGACATTTCCTCGATGGGGAAAGTCATCAGGTGGCGCAGGGTGTCTGGAGCGCTCCGGTATCCGATGAGGATCTGCTTGAACTCCTTGAGCTGGGCCTCGGTGGGGAGATTGCCCTTCATGAGGAGGTAGCACACTTCTTCAAACGTTGAGTACGCGCACAGGTCGAATATGTCGTAACCGCGGTAGCACAGGGCGCCCTTTGACCCGTTCACGTAGCCGACTTTGGTCGCACACGCTATTGCGCCTTCAAGTCCAGGTCCGACCGTGCAATGCACAGGCCATTCCACGGAAGTCACCACGGTCGAATCGGGTTCGTTGCCGGTCTCATCCCGTGCTTTGCTGGCTGCCTCTAGAATCAGTTTTGTGATCGCCCTTGTCTTGGTATGCACTTTGCCGAGCCTCCGTGGGGGCGAAGCTGCCGTGCAGGCATACTCGGTCGCTCCCAATGGCGGTGTCTATTACATTCTTGCCGGCTATGATGCAAGCAAATGCCTGAGGGAATTTTGCGGTTCCATGAGATGCTGGAAATTGTCGTTGTGATGGAATACTGCCTGAGTTTTCTGGTGGCCTGCCCTGACCGGACCTGCTAATGTGACAATCTCTGGTTTTCTGGGCCGCTCCGTTTGTCTTGTTTCGTGGAGGGGGAAGTCGGACTGTGAGTCTCATACTCCTCATACTAATCGCAGCGTTGGTGTTCGAGTACATCAACGGGTTTCATGACTCGGCCAACTCGATTGCGACCGTGGTCTCGACCAAGGTCCTTACCCCCAGGCAGGCAGTGCTGATGGCTGCGGTCTTCGACCTCCTCGGCGCGCTGGTGGGGGTTTCGGTTGCGACCACGATTGGAACCGGGCTCGTCGATACCAGTTACATCACAGTTCACACGATCCTGTGTGCCCTGATAGGCGCAATTGTGTGGAATCTAGCCACATGGTGGCTGGGGCTCCCATCCAGCTCAAGCCATGCGCTGATCGGCGGCCTTTGCGGGGCGGCGTTTGCTTCTTCGAACGGCAAATGGTCCGTCATCCGATGGTCGGTGGTGAACGAAACCACGGGCAAGGCGGAAGGGCTGTGGCACAAGGTTGTCGTTCCGATGATCACATCGCCGGCGCTTGGTTTCGCAGTGGGACTGCTGCTGATGCTCCTTCTCACCGTATGCCTTGTGAAAGTGACGCCGCGGGTGATCAACCGGGTGTTCGGCAAACTGCAACTGGTCAGCGCCGCCGGCATGGCTTTCAGCCACGGCACGAATGATGCGCAGAAAACGATGGGTGTGGTCGCGCTGGTATTATTCACCGCCACCAAGGACGGCACCTTCGACAACCTGCCTTCGTGGCTCGGCTTTCTTTACACGCCGGAGTTTGCCGTCGCAGACTGGGTTAAGGTGATATGCGCGCTGACTATTGCCGCCGGGACGGCGACAGGAGGCTGGCGGATCATAAGGACTCTTGGCCACAAGATGGTGCGCCTGCAGCCGATCCACGGATTTGCCGCCGAGACCACCGCAGCGACAATCATCTTTGCCGCCAGCCGGCTTGGGATACCACTGTCGACAACCCACGTAATTTCGACATCGATCATGGGAGTTGGCGCCACGAAGCGGCTCAGCGCCGTCAAGTGGGGTGTGGTCGGCCGCATTGTATGGGCCTGGGTCCTCACTCTTCCGGCGACGGCGCTGATTGCCTACTGGTCCATGCGCCTCTGCATGTTCTTCAGGGATTAACGGCTCAGGCCCCGGCGGGGATTGTCCCGTCGCGGCAGGCCGCTATGTAGTTCATCCCGAATTCGTCCTGACCGGTCAGCAGCGCCTTTGCGAGCCCGAAGGTCGCGGAGTTAGTGTCCAGCTTCTCCATGATGCCAGCGTTGATCTGGAGCGGATCGACTATCCCGCCGTCGGCGCCAGCCTGGATCGCCAGCCACGCGAACACCTGGTTGAGCAGTTTCCTGTTGGGCATGCCGAACGACACATTGCTGAGGCCGGCGACGATGTGGACCTCGGGGCCGTAGGTCTTGCGCACCTGTGAGACCGCGTCGAGGAAGGCGTTACCGTTTCCCTGGTCGGTCGAGATGGGGAAGACCAGCGGGTCGATGTGGATGGCGCCGCCCTTGATCCCCTTTGCATTCAACTGGGGCACCAGCTTCGCCAGGTTGGCAAGCCGCTCGGCGGTGGAAGCCGGCAGGTCGCACTCACCAGCGGCGGAAGCTATGACGACTGCCTTGAATTCGGCGGCAAGGTCGATGGCGGCGGTGCGTTCCAGCGAAACCGAGTTCAACATCGGCGCGCCGCGCGAGCGGTCGCAGGCCGAAAGACCGGCGCGAAGGATGTCGTGATTCGAGGAATCGATGCTCACCGGGAGGCGTGAAGCCTTCTGGACAAGCTTGACCGTGAAGTCCACCAGCCGGGTGCGCTCAGCAACATCGGTGCTGAACTCATCGACATTTATGTCGAGATATGTCGCGCCGGCCTTCTCCTGTGCCTGCGCCAGGGCGGACAGGTATTCCTCGCCCGCCCTCCTGCCGGCCTGGTCTCCGTAGGTGCACTGCCAGATTGCGACGGCGCAGTGCTTGACCTTGCCGTTGGCCCAGTCGGCGCCATTCAGAAACACCGCGGGCACCGGAAGCTGGAAGACGGCCCCGTCACGCCGGTAGGGGATGGCATAGCCGGTGGGGGTTGTCGTGACGAACTTGCCGTCGGTCTTGTAGATGCGGGTGCAGTGGATATTCTCGCCAACGCACACAAATGGTCTCATCTGGTTGCTCCTTCCCTAAAGTTTCTTTCGGCCGGATATTCCGACCCCGAGCATCTCACGGGCATGATCTCTCGTCAACTTTGAAGGGGCGCTTCCGCCAAGCATGCGGGCGATTTCGTCGGTGCGGGCTTCGCCGTCCAGGGTTCGTATCTCCGTGAAGGTCCTGTCCCCGCGAACTTGTTTCGCCACGGCGAAGTGGGATAGCCCGTGGACGGCGACCTGCGGCAGGTGGGTTATGCAGATCACCTGGTGAGTGCGGGCGATCCCGGCAAGTTTCTGGCCGATGGCAAAGCCCATTTCGCCGCCGACGTTTGTGTCGACTTCATCGAAGACGAGCACAGGGATCCGGTCGTGCTTCGCCAGGACCGCCTTGGTTGCAAGCATGACGCGCGATATCTCACCGCTGGATGCGATCATCCGCAGCGGCCGCATCGCCTCGCCCACGTTCGGTGCGAAGCCGAACTCAATGGTGTCGGTGCCGGTGGCGGCCGGTTCCGCGTCAGCCAACTCCACGTGGAACGCACCTTTTGTGAAGCCGAGGTCCTGGAGTTCGTGCGTGATGGCGCTTGCGAGGTTCACGGCGGCAGAGCGTCGCTCGCGGCCGAGTTTGCCGCCAAGCCGCCTCACGGCGGCTGTTGCCGCGGCGATCCGGCTGTTGAGGTCGGCAATCCGTTCCCCCCTCGTCTGGAGGTCGTGCAATCGTTTACGGGCCGCCTCGAGAGTTTCGAGAATCTCCGCCACGGTAGCCCCGTACTTACGCCTGAGCTTCTGGTAAACCGCCAGGCGGGCCTCAACCGTTTCGAGTTGCCGTGGATCGCTGTCTATGTCATGGGCCCGGCTGCTTATGGTCTTTGACAGCTCGCGAAGCTGGACTGCGGCGTTATTGGCTTCCTCGGCCCACTGTGCGGATTCCGGCAGCGAAGTGCGCAGGTGTTCGAGTTCCCGGTGGACCGACGCGAGAGAGTCGATGACGGACGATTCCCCATCGGTCAGGATCTGGCAGATATTCTGGGCACCTTCGAGTATACGCTGGGCATTGGTCATCAGGACGTGGCGCGCCTTGGTGTCCTCTTCTTCACCCTCGACGGGTGCCGCTTCGTCGATCTCCTTCACCTGGTGAGACAGCAGATCGATCTGCTCGGCGACGGTTCGGTCATCGCAGTCGAGGCTCTTCAGCTCGGCCTGGAGGGCGCAGAGGCGTACAAACTCCGTCTGGTAAGAGGCGCGCATCCCCGCCAGGCCGCCGAAGGCATCAAGCAGGTCCATCTGGAAATCCTGGCTCAGCAGGGACTGGTGGTCGTGTGGTCCGTGCATGTCCACAAGGAGGTTGCCGATCTTCCTGAGGGTCTGGACCGTGGCCGGACAACCGTTGACAAAACAGCCGCCGCCGGACACGGACACGACGCGGCGCAGGATGAGTTGGCCATCCTGGCACTGGTCAATCCCGGCCTCTGCAAGAAGCGAGTTGACAGGGTCGACCGCAGGCAGGGCGAGGACGCATTCCGCGGATGCCTGCGACTGGCCTGTGCGGATGACGGACTTGTCGGCGCGCTCGCCGAGCAGAAGGGAGAGGGCGCCGATGAGCAGGGACTTGCCCGCCCCTGTTTCGCCGGTGATGATATTCAGGCCCGGCTGAAACTCGACCCTCAGGTCTTCAACCAGCGCAAGGTTCTTTATCTGTAGAGCGCACAGCATGGTCTGGAGGATAATGGGACAGCACGGCCAATTCCAGAACTATGTTGATACCACGGTGCGTGCTATTGACAAATGCGATACGATCTCCTACCGTGCTGTCCGTTTGCGGCGGGGTAGCTCAGTGGTAGAGCAGAGGACTCATAAGCCTTTGGTCAGGGGTTCAACTCCCTTCCCCGCCACCAGCCTTCGCGACGAGCGCAGAGAGGATCGAAGGCTGTCCCGCCGGAG
>SESH01046653.1_pt1 | contig 83007 bp, 80 predicted proteins | sample 3171561 | NCBI WGS metagenome assembly SESH01 (sample SAMN10866947, study PRJNA518727) | freshwater metagenome | biome: subpolar coniferous forest; feature: holomictic lake; material: water; isolation source: holomictic Lake 442 2011 16.5 m and 2014 13 m | place: Canada: near Kenora, Ontario
AGGGTGTCGACATTAGCCATACCCGATTATATACCGGTTTAGACCGGAATATCCACCGGATACGCCACCGGAATAGACCGGAAAAACATGGTGCTGCCAGCGGCTTAAGACAAATGTCACTCACCCACTGCGAGCATAAAAATTAGGAAGTTATTTATAAACAATAACTTATGTCTCTCACTCCCACTCAATCATCAACGGCGCTTCTAAACCGTTGTCACGTATAGAACTTTTTTCAGTGCGTAGCATTTCTACCGTCAGATCTACCGTCATTTGCATCTGATACCCAAAATTAGCATTCAGCATCTATCGCCTACTATCGAGACCTATCGACGGTCCAGCGCGCGTACCCTTCAGGATCTATCGGTGCCTATCGCCGGCAACGTTTTTCTCGCCATGCAAGCTTTCGGTATCCATCGCGGACTGTCGGCAGCGCTGATTCAGTCGAAGAAAATTCACGCTACGCGACGACTTCGAGACCACGCTTCTGCACGAGGTGGAGCAACTTCAGCGCGGTTCCGGTGGGACGCTTCTGACCGATTTCCCACTTCTGCACGGTCGAGACACTGGTATTGAGCAGCGCTGCGAATACCGCCTGGCTAACTCGGGACTGCTCCCGAATTTTTTTGATCTTGCTGGGGGACAGCGGTTCGACCGGCTGCAGACACAGACGGTCAAATTCCCGCAGCGTGACCTGATCCATCACGCCAGCAGCGTGCAGCCCTTTGGCCGTTTCGAGCACGGCCTCAAGAATTGCTGATTTAGTCTTGCGCATCGCAATTTACCTCAATCAGTTCACCTGCTCGTTGTGCGGTAACCAAAGCCGGCGACGACAGCGACAGCAGGTGCGAGGCCAGTTTCTTCAGAGAATCTTCCTCGTCCTTGTCGATATTGCTCCGGACATTCTTCGGAAAGCCGAATACAAAAAACCACTTGCCACCCCTGTTCGTTGCCACCAGCGTACGAAACCCGCCGCTCTTGCCTTGACCCGGGCGGGCAATCCGCTTCTTCAGTAGCCCGCCGCCGAGATCGGCCTCATACAATCCAGCCTGCATTTCACGGACAGCTTCGCAGAGGGCACGCGTGCTCAAGTCTTGTTTTCTGGCCCAACGGTCGAACCATCGGGTCTTGTAGATCGTCATCCATTTCCTCCACGCACTTATCTATAGCACTAAGTGCTATGATTCGCAAGCAGGACCAGGAATGAGACCCAGAGGCGGAGCACCCCCCCCAGCAAGTCGACGCGCAAAAGGATTTCGTGCTCGTGTTGCCGACGGTCGAGCTGTTGGGAACCAATTCGCGCTGGATAGGGACTCCCCGCGCGCGCGATGCGATACAAAACCTTAGCTGATCTGAACTCTTGTCCGAGGTTACGTATCAGCCACCGTCGAGACATCAGCTTCAGTCGCTTTGCCACTAGCGGCAAAACTTCAGTAATTACATACAGTATTGACTTTAATATACTGTTATTAAATAACGTTTTACCTACTCCCACTCGATCGTAGCGGGCGGCTTGCCGGAGATGTCGTAAACGACGCGTGAGACGTCGGCGATCTCGTTGACGATTCTGAGACTGACCTTCTCGAGCAGTTCATACGGCAGGCGCGCCCATCGCGCAGTCATGAAGTCGATGGTTTCGACCGCGCGGATCGCGATGACCGGCGCATAGCGGCGACCATCGCCGGTGACCCCGACCGACTTGACCGGCAGGAACACCGCAAACGCCTGACTGGTCTTGTCGTACCAACCGGCGCGGCGTAGTTCCTCAATGAAGATGTGGTCGGCCAGACGCAGCGTGTCGGCAGCGGCCTTATTGACCTCACCAAGGATGCGCACGCCAAGCCCCGGCCCCGGGAACGGATGCCGGTAGACCATCTCACGCGGCAGGCCGAGCTCAACACCCAGGCGCCGAACCTCGTCCTTGAACAGTTCGCGCAGTGGCTCGACGAGCTTGAGCTTCATATGCGCCGGCAGGCCGCCGACGTTATGGTGGCTCTTGATCAGGTGCGCCTTGCCGGTCTTGGCGCCCGCCGACTCGATCACGTCAGGGTAAATCGTCCCTTGCGCGAGGAACTCCACACGCGAGCCTGCCGCGCCGGTGATCTTCTGCGACTCCTCGTCGAAGACCTCGACAAACAGGCGCCCGATCACCTTACGCTTCGCCTCAGGGTCGGTAACGCCGACGAGTTCGCCGAGGAAGCGCGCCTCCGCATCGACCCGAATCACCTTGACGCCGAGGTTCTTGTCGAACACCTGCATCACCTGGTCGCCCTCGTGATGGCGCAGCAGCCCGTGATCCACGAACACGCAGGTAAGCTGGTCACCGATTGCACGATGCAGGAGCGCCGCAACGACGCTGGAGTCGACGCCACCGGACAAGCCCAGCAGCACGTTCGCCGAGCCGACCTGGCTGCGCACGCGCGCGATCGCGTCGGCGATGATGTTGCCCGAACTCCACGAGTCGCCGCAGCCGCAGATATCGTGGACGAACCGCGAATAGATCCGCTCGCCCTGGGTCGTGTGCGTGACCTCGGGATGAAACTGCAGCCCGTAGTAGCGTCGCGCCTCGTCGGCGATGCCGGCAACGGGCACATCGGGGGTCGAGGCGATAATCTTGAAGCCAGGCGGCACCGCAACAACACGGTCACCGTGGCTCATCCAGACGTCGAGCAGTCCATAGCCCTCTTCGTTGACCCGATCCTCTATGTCGCGCAGCAGCTCGGAGTGTCCGCGCGCGCGCACCTCTGCGTAGCCGAATTCCTTCGAGTCGTGCGGCTCGACCCGACCGCCGAGCTGGTGAGCCATCGTCTGCAGGCCGTAGCAGATGCCGAGCACCGGCACTGCCAGCTCCCAGACAGCGGCCTGGGCCCGCGGCGTGCCCGCAACGGTGACGGTTTCGGGCCCGCCGGAGAGGATGATGCCCATCGGCGCGAACGCTCGGATGTCGGCATCGGTCATGTCCCACGGGTGCAGCTCGCAGTAGACCCCAAGCTCACGCACGCGCCGCGCGATCAGCTGCGTGTACTGCGAGCCGAAGTCGAGGATCAGGATCCGGTGGGCATGGATGTCAGCAGTCTTCACGGCACGCTCAGTCATCGATCAGCTCACCCGGTAATTCGGCGCTTCCTTGGTGATCTTCACGTCGTGGACGTGGCTTTCGCGCACACCTGCGTTCGTAATTCTCACAAACCGCGGCTTGGTGCGCAGCTCCTCGATGTTGCGGCTACCGGTGTAGCCCATCGCGGCGCGCAGGCCGCCGGCGAGCTGGTGCAGGATCGCGACCAGACTTCCCTTGTAAGGCACGCGACCCTCGATGCCCTCGGGCACGAGCTTCTCCAGCTCAGTCTTGGTGTCCTGGAAGTAACGGTCCGCGGAGCCGTGGCGCTGCGACATCGCGCCCAGCGAGCCCATGCCGCGGTAGGACTTGTACGAGGCGCCCTGATAGAGCTCCACGTCGCCCGGCGACTCCTCGGTACCTGCGAACATGCCGCCCAGCATCACCGTGTGCGCGCCGGCGGCCAGCGCCTTGGCGATGTCACCCGAGAACCTGATACCGCCATCGGCGATCAACGGCACACCGCTCTTGGCGAGCGCCGCGGCGACGTTGGCCACCGCCGAGATCTGCGGCACGCCCACGCCAGCGACGATGCGAGTGGTGCAGATCGAGCCCGGCCCAATGCCCACCTTGACGCCATCGGCACCGGCCTCGACCAGCGCAAGGGCGGCCTCGGCGGTAACGATGTTGCCGCCAATCACGTCGAGGTGCGGGAACGCCTTCTTGATACGGCTGACCATCTGCAGCACGCCCAGTGAGTGGCCATGCGAGGTGTCGACGACGACCACGTCGACGCCCGACTCCGCCAGCTGCGCAACGCGATCGAGCGTATCGGGGTTCGTACCGACCGCAGCGCCTACGCGTAGTCGGCCACTGGGATCCTTGCAGGCGCGCGGGAATTCGGTTGCCTTCTGGAAATCCTTGACCGTGATCATGCCCTTGAGCAAGCCAGCACCATCAACGACCAGCACCTTCTCGATGCGGTGGCGGTGCAGCAGGGCCAGCACCTCGTCCTTCGGCGCGTTCTCGCGCACGGTGATCAGTCGCTCCTTCGGCGTCATGACGGTCGTGACCGGCGCGTCGAAGTTGCGCTCGAAGCGCAGGTCGCGATGGGTGACGATGCCCACGACTTCACCCGCGTTGGTGACCACCGGCACGCCGGAGATGCCCCTCGCGCGCGTCAGCTCGATGACCTCGCGGATCGTCTTGTCGGGTGTCACCGTGATCGGGTCGGAGATGACCCCGCTTTCGTATTTCTTGACGCGCAACACCTCGCGCGCCTGATCGGCCGCGCTCATGTTCTTGTGCACGATGCCGATCCCACCCTCCTGCGCGATGGTGATCGCGAGTCGAGCTTCGGTCACCGTATCCATCGCCGCCGACACGGTTGGCAGGTTCAGACGGATATTGCGCGTCAACTGGGTGGAGAGATCTACGTCGCGGGGCAGCACGTCCGAAAAAGCCGGAACGAGCAGCACATCGTCGAACGTCAGCGCTTCTTGATCAATTCGCATAAGGCAGACCTGTGCCGCGGAGTAGCGGCGGGGCCTATGCGGCGCGCACGGCTCCGCCGGGGAGCCTTGGTAAAGCCGGGCATCGTACGCGTTCCCGGCCGAGTCGTAAACCGCCACGTCCCGCCTGCGCGGGCGGCTAGACTTGGCGCCATGAATCGACCCCCTGCCCCGCCTGGACGCGATGTCTACACCGTCTCCCGCCTGAACCGGGAGGCCCGGCTGCTGCTGGAAACCGCCCTGCCGGCCCTGTGGCTGGAGGGGGAACTGTCCAACTACGCCCGGCCCTCCTCCGGGCATTGGTATTTCTCGCTCAAGGACGAGGCGGCACAGGTGCGCTGCGCGATGTTCCGCGGCGCCAACAGCCGCGTCCGCGTCGCGCCCCGCGACGGGATGCACGTCCTGGTGCGGGCACGGGTCGGCCTGTACGAGCCACGCGGCGAGTACCAACTAGTCATCGAGCACCTCGAGGAAGCCGGCGAAGGGGCGCTGCGGCGCAAGTTCGAAGAGCTCAAGGCACGCCTGCAGGCCGAAGGCCTCTTCGATGCCGACGCCAAACGGCCGCTGCCACCTCTGCCGCGCCGCATCGGCGTGATCACCTCACCCACCGGCGCTGCGATCCGCGACATCCTGCACGTGCTGGCTCGGCGCTTTCCTGCCGTACCGGTGCTGATCTACCCGGTGCCAGTGCAGGGCGTCGGCGCCAGCGCCGACATCGCCGCAGCGCTGCGCCTGGCCTCGGCGCGCGCCGACGCGGACGTGCTGATCCTGGCCCGCGGCGGCGGCTCGCTCGAGGACCTTTGGTCTTTCAACGAAGAAGTCGTCGCGCGCGCGATCCGCGCGTGTCGGGTCCCGGTCATCACCGGCGTCGGCCACGAGGTCGACACAACAATTGCGGACTTTGCCGCAGATATGCGCGCGCCAACGCCGTCAGGCGCCGCCGAACTGGTCGTGCCCGACCGACGCGAGTGGCTGCGGGCGCTAGCAGCTATCCGCGAGCGGCTGACGGCCGGCTGGGCGCGCGGCGGTTCCGCACGCCGCCAGCGACTCGCCTGGCTCGCCCGCAGGCTGGAGCTCACGCACCCGCGCACGCGGCTGGCGGTACGCGCGCAGCGCCTGGACGAGCTGGAGGGGCGCCTGGCACGGGCCCTGCGGCGCGAACTACGGACCGCTCGTACCCGCCTGAACGCGGCAGCCCGGACCCTGCATGCCGTCAGCCCGCTGGCGACGCTCGAGCGCGGCTACACCATCGTGGTGGGACCCGACGGCCGGCTCGTGCGCCGCGCCTGCGACGTCGCCGTGGGCGACGCCATCGAGGCGCGCACCGTTGAGGGCAGCTACCGTGCCACGGTAACCAGTCGCGGGGCTTGAGCAGACGCTACGCAGCCAGAGCCGGAGGCACAGACCGAGGCAGTGATCGGTCCGCTCGACCACGCCGCCGTGCAGGCGCATCACAGCCGCCACCCGCGCTCAGCATCCGGTCGACGGTCATGGCGTCAGCGGCTACCTCGGCGTAGATCTCAAGCGCCGCCTCGGCGGACGTGGATCGCCTCGTGGCCGGACGCAGCGAGTCTGCCAGCGAGTAACGCCGCGGCCTCGGGATCGTCTTCTATCAGCAGCAGACACAACGTCCGCTGCCCGGTTATCAGCCCTTGGAATGCTTAATCAGACGGCGGCGCTTCTTGACCTGCCGCTCGGTGAGTTCATTGCGGCGCCCGGCAAAAGGGTTCGCATCCTGACGAAATTCGACACGCACCGGCGTGCCCTGCAGCCGAAACGCCTCACGGTACGTGTTGACGAGGTAGCGGCGATAGGCTTCCGGCACCTGCAGCACCTGGTTGCCGTGAACGATGATGACCGGCGGGTTGCGGCCGCCCTGATGGGCATAGCGCAGCTTGATGCGTCGACCGCGCACGAGCGGTGGCTGGTGCGCCTCGATAGCCGCTTCGAGGACGCGCGTCAGCTCCGGTGTTGGCAGCTCCTTGAACGCAGCCTTGGCAGCGCGGTTGGCTTCCGCCAGCAGGTTGCCGACGCCGGTGCCGTGCAGCGCCGAGATGAAGTGGCGTTGCGCAAAATCAAGGAACGGTAGCTTCAGTTCGAGCTGGTTGCGGATGTGGTCGCGCTGGCTCTCAGGGATGTGGTCCCACTTGTTCACGGCCAGCAGCAAGGCGCGCCCGCGCTCGGCAACGTGCCCGAGTAGCGTCGCGTCCTGGTCGGCGATGGTCTCGTGGCCATCGAGCACGCCGATCACCACGTGCGCCTCGTCGATGGCCTGCATCGCCTTGATGATGCTGAACTTCTCGATCACGTCCTCGACCTTCGACCGGCGACGCACGCCGGCAGTGTCGATCAGGATGTAATGACGTCCATCGCGCTCGAACGGCACGTGCACACTGTCACGGGTAGTGCCTGGCTCGTCGAACGCGACGAGGCGCTCCTCGCCAATCAGCCGGTTGATCAGCGTCGACTTGCCGACATTCGGGCGGCCGACGACCGCGATGCGGATCGCGTCACGCTCCACTTCGAGTTCGGCAGCGAAGTCAGCGGCGCTGTCCGGCGGCAGCCCCTGCATGAAGCGCGCCACGAGATTGTCCAGACCCTCGCCGTGCGTGGAGGAGATCGCCAGCGGCGCACCGAGCCCGAAGGAGTGGAACTCGAGCCCGGCGAGTTCGGACTCGACGCCCTCACTCTTGTTCGCGACCAAAATGACCGGCTTGCCCGAGCGGCGCAGACGCGCCGCGACCGCTGCGTCCTCGGGAGTGGGCCCGGAGCGTTGGTCAACGATGAACAGCACCCGATCGGCCTCGGCGACCGCTACATCCGTCTGCGCCACCATCAACGTCTCGAGGCCGGATGGGCTGACCACCAGCCCGCCGGTATCCACCACGAGGTAGCGGCCGCCACGACGGCCGTAGCCGTACTGGCGGTCGCGAGTCAGCCCGGGCAGGTCGGCGACAAGCGCGTCCCGCGTGCCAGTGAGTACGTTGAAGAGCGTTGACTTACCGACGTTTGGACGTCCGACGATTGCAATGACCGGCAGCATTTTGATCCCCTGCCCGTCATTTCCTCGGGCGGGCGCGCAATGCGTACAGGTGACCTGCGTCGGTCTGCACGTAAACCATGCCGTCGGCGACGACTGGCGCGTTGGTAACGCGCGCCTTCGCAGTGCCGATCCGGCCCAACAACACGCCAGTGTTGGCGTCAAGCCAATGCACATGACCTTGGAAATCCGCGACCACGACCGCATCGCCGTCGACCGCCGGCGTCGTCAGCCCGCGGCGCGCAAGCGCCTCCTGATCCCAGGCCGGCGTGCCGTCACGCCGATGCAGCGCGATCACGTGGCTGTCGGTAGTAGTCACGAACAGCATCTCGGGAGCCGCCGCCAGGCCGCGGTAGCTGGACGCGTCGCGCGACCACCAGACCTGCCCGGAATCCAGCCCCAGCATCGCGATGCGCCCCTGAAAACCCGCCACGAGCACGTCATGGCCGGAGACGGCGAGTTCGCCATCGATGTCGACCATGCGCTCGAGCTCCGTGCGGCCGTGCGGCGGACTGACCGCCGACTCCCACAGCACTTCACCCTTGGCCACGCCGTAGGCGGCAACCTTGCCGTTGTCAAAGCCCGCCACCACGTTGTCGCCAGCGACGACCGGGCGCGATGTGCCACGCAACGTCAGCCGCGGCACCGGCTGCTCATTGCTCCACAACTCAGCACCGGTATCCAACGACAAGCCGCGGATGCGCCCGTCCACCGTGCGCACAATGACGGCCTGCGAGGAGATGGCCGGAGCCGCGAGCACCTCGCCGCTGACCCGCACGAGCCAGCGACGTGCGCCAGTGGCCTCGTTGAGCGCAACGACCTGGCCATCGCTGGTGCCAACGACCACCAGCCCATTGCCGGCCGCCGGACCCGCGGACAGCGCAAGCTTCGACGGTACACGCCACAGGCTGCGACCAGTCACCGCGTCGAAGGCCATGACCGAGCCCTGCGGGCCCGCGGCGTAGAGATGACCGCCGTCGACGGCCGGCGCAAGCGCGAGGCGCAGGGCGCGATCCTTGCCCCCCAGACTCGCACTCCAGACGTGCTGGACGGCGAGCGTGGCCTTGAACGAGACGAGCGCCTTGGGCGGCTCGACGTCCTTGTCCTTGTCGCAGGCGACCAACGCAAGGCCGAGCAGCAGCACGGCAGCGATCGAACGGCGGTTCATGGAGCAGGTCACGGCTTGACGCCAGTCGCTGCCGCCACGGGGGCGGGCAGCTCGCCGCCGGCGGCGGTGATTTTCAGTTCGATGAGCTCGCGGGCAGCCGGATCGAGACCGGCACCGGCCAGCGCCGCGTGCCAGGCACTGAGTGCGCCGGCCTGATCGCCCTTGTCGGCAAGCAGGTCACCCCGTGCGTCGGCGTAGGCCGGCAAATCCGCCGGCGTGGCCGCGCCAAGCGTCGCAAGCGCCTCGTCAGGCTTGCCGAGCGCGCGCTGCACGCGCGCCAGACGCAGGCGGGCTACCGCCTGCAGCTCCGCGTCGCGACCGCTCTTGGCGACTTCGCCGAGCAGGGTCGCCGCCTCCGCCAGCTTGCCGGTATCGACGTCAAAATGCGCCACCGCGAGCGCCGCCATGTCCGGATAGGGCGTGCGCGAGTAATGCTCGCGCAGCTCCGCGACCAGCTTGGTCGCATCCTCCGGGCTGTTGCCGCCGAGGGCAGTGAGGGTCGCGGTGTACTTCGCCGCAGCAGTCAGGGACTGGCTTTCCTGCCAGCCGCGCCACTGCTGCACGCCGATCAGGCCGCCCACACCGAGCACGATGCCGGCGATGGCCCAAGGGGCATTCTCCTTGAGCCAATCACGCACCTGCTCGATCTGCTGCCGTTCGGACAGATTTTCTTCCACAAGCTTCTCCCGCCTAATGCTTCGTTCAGCGACCGCGATCTTGCCGAGCCGCGCCGTCACCGTCCACCGCCACGACGCCGAGCAGGCGCTCCAGGCACCCCGCCAGCTCCGCGAACGGACACTCCTGCTGTTCACCACCGCTGCGCAGCGGCTTCACCGCCACCACGCCGCGCGCGAGCTCATCCTCGCCGAGCACGACCGCCACCGTGGCGCCGCTCTTGTCTGCGCGCTTGAACTGCGCCTTGATGCCGCCGCCGCTAAGGTCGGTCTCGAGGCGCATGCCAGGCTGCGCATCGCGGACCGTCTCGGCCAGTTGCAGACCACGGGCGACCGCCGCGGGGCCCGCCAGGACGAAGTACACCTGCGGCACTTCGGCAGGAGCTGCGAGGCTTAGTTCCTGCATCAGCAACACAATGCGCTCCATCCCGAGCGCCCAGCCGATGGCCGGCGTCGCCGCGCCACCCAGCTGGGTGACCAGGCCATCGTAGCGGCCGCCGGAGCAGACCGCATTCTGCGAGCCCAGAGCGTCGGTCGCCCACTCGAACACGGTACGGCTGTAGTAATCCAGCCCGCGCACGAGGCGCGGATTGAGCCGGTAGGCAACGCCAGCAGCATCGAGCCGCGCGCACAGCCCCTCAAAGTGCTCGCGCGAGGCAGGATCCAGATAGTCGGTCAGCAGCGGCGCAGCCGCGATCAACTCAGTCAGCGCCGGGTTCTTGCTGTCCAGAATACGCAGCGGGTTACCGACCAGGCGACGGCGGCTGTCGGCGTCTAGCGCCGCCTCGTTGGCGGTGAAATAGGTCCGCAACGCCTCGCGATAGGTCGCGCGCGACTCAGGCGTGCCGAGCGAGTTGAGTTCGAGCCAGACGCGTTCGGATGGAATTCCCAACAGGCGCCACATGCGCGCGGCAATCAGGATCAGCTCCGCATCGATATCCGGGCCCTCGTAGCCGAAGGCTTCCGCATCGATCTGCGTGAACTGACGGTAGCGGCCCTTCTGTGGCCGCTCGCCGCGAAACATCGGCCCGATCGTGAAAAGCCGATGTCGCTGGTTGTGCAGCATCCCGTTGGAAATCGCGGCGCGCACGATGCTGGCGGTGGCTTCTGGACGCAGCGTCAGGCTCTGCCCGTCGCGGTCCTCGAACGTGAACATCTCCTTCTCGACGATGTCCGTGTACTCGCCGATCGCGCGCTTGAACAGCTGCGTACGCTCCAGCAGCGGCACGCGCACCTCGCGGTAGCCATACTGCGAGAACACCGCACGCGCGACGGACTCAAGCCGGCTCCACCAGCGCGCCTCGTCGGGCAGCATGTCGTTCATGCCGCGTAGCGGCTCGATGATCTCGCTCAAGTCGAAGGATCCTTCAGATCGTGGGTCAACGGACGGTGCCGTCGGCGTTCAGGCCAAAGCGGGCCTTGACGCCCTCGCGACGCGAGGCGGGGACAGCAACCGCACGACCGTCTACAGACAGTTCAACGGCATCGGCGTTACCAAAGAACACGAACCACGGGGCAGGCCCTTCGATGGTGTGGCTCTGGCCGGCATGGACGAGTCCATAGAACAAGCGCACGCCGGCGCTGCCCCGCACCTCCACCCAGCAGTCGGCCTTGCTGCTCAGGACAATGCGCGGCCCGGCGGAGGTGACTGCCGTGGCGACTGCAGGGCTCACAGTAGCGGCACCAGCGGCCGGTGGCGGGGACGCCACCGCAGCGGCCTCCATAGGCGGCGCAAGCGCGGGCGCGCCTGGCTTTGCATTGGAAGGCGAGACCACCGGCGCCGGGGCGGGCGCGGCAGGATGCGGCGGCGACTTGGCGGCAGCCACCGCCGGATGCGTAGCCGCGCCAGAAGCCGTCACGGACGGCGCTGCAGCAGCAGTTGCCGGCACCGACGCTACTGGTGCGGAGACCGCCGGCGCATCGCCGTCGGACGCGCCATTGAACGTCGCCGAGTCCTGCAACTGCAGCGGGACCTCGAGGTCGGTGTCCGGCGTGACAGACGCAAGTGGCGTCTGCACGGCCGGCATCGCCGTTGGCGGCACCGCAGCTACCGGCACCACGGCGCGGGTCAGCCACCACCAGTAGGAAGCGCCCACTAACAGCAACGCGCAGAACAGCCCCGCGACGAGCTTGAGCACCGAATAGTTGCGCGGCAACGGACCTGCCGTGGTCGGTGGAATCAGCGAAGGCGCCCGCTGCTCGCCAGCCAAGGCGTCGTAGGCGGCGAGCACCTGCTCCATCGGCAGGCCCACGAAGCGTGCGTAGGTCCGCAGAAAACCGCGGACGTAGACAGGCGCGTCGAACACCTCGAAGCGCTCAGCCTCGAGCGCATCGATCAGCGCCGGCGTCACGCGCAGGGCGGCGGCCACAGCCGCGACATCGATGCCACGCGCGACTCGGGCCGCCTGCAACAGGCCACCGGGCCCCGGGCGATGCTCGGCATCCGCCTCGACCAGCTCCGGCGCGCGCTCGTTCATGGCGTACCTGCTCGGCCGCGCAACTCGCGCGCCTGCTCGGAGTCGGGGAACTCCTTCTGCAACTGGTTCTGGTATCGCGTCGCCGCCTCGTTGTCGCCGAGCGCGCGCTCGATACGCACCCCTAGCAGCAGCGCGTCGGGCGTCGGCGACGCGACGCGGAAGTAGCGCTCCAGCAAGCCGCGAGCGGCAAGTCCGCCGCCGTGCGCATACGTCACATCCGCCAACTGCAGCAACGCATCGGGAAAATCGGAGCGAAGTCGCAGCGCCTTGCGAAAGAACGCCTCGGCGCTCACAAGGTCGCCCGCCGTGCGGGCGCAGACGCCGGCGTTGGCATAGGCGACCTCGGGGGTCGCGTAGGCCGGGTTGCGGGCGGCCTGCTCAAACAACTTCTGGCCCTGCTCAGCGCGGCCCGCGCGGCACTGGAAGACGGCGTAGTTGTTCTGGATTTCCGGGTTGCCCGGCTCGAGCTTGAGCGCCGTCGCGTAATGCTTGTCTGCCTTTTCGGGATCCTGCAGGCGCTCGAAGACAAGACCTGCGCTGATCTGCACGGAGGCATCGCGCGGATTCTGCTGCAGCGCCTTCTCGATCTTTTCGCGCGCCACCGCCACGTCGTTCTGCTTAAGGTACGCGACCGCCAACTGCGCGTTCAGCCGCGCCGCGGTGACCATCGGAGCCTCGCTCGGCGCATTCGGCCCGGCACTTGCCGCCGCGGTCACAAGCACCAGCAGTATCGCCGCGAGCCAATACTTCATGCCTCGACCCCCACGCTGATCATCTTGCTGCCCAGGCGCACCAGCGTACGGTCATGGACCCGACCGGCGAGCTGACCGCACGCCGCGTCTATGTCATCACCGCGCGTACGGCGCACTGTCGCGGTGACGCCATGGACGTTCAGGTAATCACGAAATGCCGCGATCGCTTCCGGCTTCGAGCGCCGATACGCCGTACCCGGGAAAGGATTGAACGGGATCATGTTCACCTTCGCGTCGTGGCCAACAAGCAGCTTGACCAACTCGCGCGCGTGGCTGGGGTGATCGTTGACGCCATCGAGCATCACGTACTCAAACGTGATCGAGCGGCCGTTCTGCGCGTCGAGGTAGTGCCAGCACGACTCGAGCAGTTCGGCGATCGGATGGCGGCGATTGATCGGCACCAACTGGTCGCGCAACGCGTCATTGGGCGCATGCAGCGAAACCGCGAGCGCAACATTGGTGTCTTCGGCAAGACGGTAGATCTGCGGTACGAGCCCGGAGGTCGACAATGTCACCCGTCGCCTCGAAACATCGAAGCAATGGTCGGCCATGAAAATGCGCAAAGCCGGCAATACGGCACGGTAGTTGGCGAGCGGTTCGCCCATGCCCATCAGCACGATGTTCGTGATTGCGCGCTCGCCAGCGGGACCCACGCCGAGGCGTTGGTTGGCGAGCCACACCTGACCGACGATCTCGGCGGTCGACAGGTTGCGGTTGAATCCCTGCGCGCCGGTAGAGCAGAACGAGCAGTCCAGCGCGCAACCCACCTGCGAGGAGATGCACAGCGTGCCGCGCCCTAATTCAGGGATGAACACGGCCTCGATGGCCTGCTCGCGGTTGTCGGAGCGTCCCGCCCGCAACAGCCACTTGCGCGTGCCGTCGGCTGAGACATGCTCGGTGACGATCTCCGGCGCGCGCACCTCGGCCACCGCCGAGAGGCGTGCCCGCAGATCCTTGCCGAGATCCGTCATTTGTTCGAAATCGCCGATCCGCCGCTTGTAGATCCAGGTCAACAGCTGGCGCGCACGGAACGGCTTTTCCCCAAGACCCACGACAAACGCCTCCAACTCCTCGGGCGGAAGCCCGAGGAGATTGGTGCGGACGGCGTTCTCGGCGGCCATGGGGACTACCGCGCGCTCAACGCGTGCGCGGGCAAAGCTCCGTCTGGGCAAAGAAGTACGCAATCTCGCCCGCCGCGTTCTCGGCGGAGTCGGAGCCGTGCACGACGTTCTCCTCGATGCTGTCAGCGAGATCCGCACGGATCGTGCCCGGAGCGGCCTTCTTCGGGTCCGTGGCGCCCATGATGTCGCGGTGCTTGGCGACGGCGTTCTCGCCCTCGAGCACCTGCACAACCACAGGACCGGAACTCATGTAGCGGCACAGGTCGGCGAAGAACGAACGCTCGCGATGCACGGCGTAGAAACCCTCGGCCTCGCGAATCGTCAGGTGACGCATACGCGACGCCACGATCTGCAGTCCAGCCTGCTCGAAGCGGCGATAGACTTCGCCGATCAGGTTCTTCTGGACGCCATCGGGTTTGATGATCGACAAGGTGCGCTCAAGCGCCATGGCTCAACCTCGGTAAACACAGTGAAAGACCGACCATTATACAGCCGGAAGGACCTCTCCCGCAACGCGTTAACGCGCGGAAGTTGGCGGGAATTAAGGAATTTTTGGCCCTGCAGGGCGGTCCAGACTAGAGCGAAAAGCTCTCGCCACAGCCGCACTCCGAGCGCGCCCGCGGGTTCTTGAACCGGAACGCTTCGTTCAGGCCATGGCGCACGAAATCCACCTCGGTCCCCTCGACCAGCGCGAGGCTATCGGCGTCGACGACGACCTTGACCCCCTGGTCCTCGTACACCGTGTCACCGGTGCCGACGTCCTCGGCGTAATTGACGACATACGCGTAGCCGGAGCAGCCGGTGCGTTTGATCCCCAGACGCAGCCCTACCCCGTGCCCACGGGCACTCAGAAAGCTTTTGACTCGATCAGCGGCGGCGGCGGTGAGTGTGACGGCCATGGGTGGTGCTGCGAACTCCGGCAAGTTTAAGGGGAAACCCCCGACAGGGGATTCTATGCAGGTCGCCCGGCCAGTTGAAGGGCAGCGGCACCGATAGCGTCTTGGACCACGAGAAACCGGCCGAGTTTCCCGATTGGGGCCTGCAGACGGGCGGCAAGCGCCCGCATGTCCAGTACGACCTCGGTGGGGGCCCGCCCAGGCAGCCAAGCGGCGGCAAGGGCCGCCAGCGCGATCGTGTGCGGGCAGCCGCGCACCTCATAGCGCGCGGCTGCTATCCGCCCCGCGCTCGCCTGCAGATGGAAGCGCACGTGAGTCGCCGTCAGCGGTTCGCGGGCCTCACCGCTCACCCAGCCAACCCCGTCGGGACGCCCGGCCCCCGGCGCCGTCGCGAGCAGCTCGAGCACCTCCGCGCTGTAGCCCTGCAGGCTCATGCCGGCGCCAGCGACCGCAGCCGCAGCACCACCTCACGCACCTGCGCCGCGGCCGCGTCGACCTGCGGGGCGCTCTGGCCGCGCCCCAGGCTGAAACGTAGCGATGCCTGCGCCAGCGCATCGTCCCGACCCAGCGCGCGCAAGACGTAGGACGGCTCACCGCTCTCCGCGCCGCAGGCGGCACCGCTGGCGACGATCAGGCCACCCAGACCGGCCAGCAGGGCCTCGCCGTCGACCCCCTCGAACGAGACGTTGAGGATGTGCGGCGCGCGCGCCGTCGGGTGGCCGTTCAGGTAAGTGCCGGGCAGATCCGCCAGCGCCGACCACAGTCGGTCACGCAGCAGCCCGAGCGCCGCCGCCTCGGCAGGCCCCGAAATGCGCGCCAGGCGAAACGCCGCCCCCATGCCGACCAGCTGGTGGACCGGCAGCGTGCCCGGCCGCAATCCGCCCTCCTGCCCGCCACCCACCAGCAGCGGCTGCAGCGCAGGCCGCGGCTCGCGTCGCACATACAGCGCGCCCACCCCGACCGGACCGTGGATCTTGTGGGCCGACAGGCTGACCAGGTCCGCCTCCAGCACGCTGACATCCAGCGGCACCCGGCCGGCCGCCTGGGCCGCATCAACATGCAGCAAGACGCCGCGGCGCCGGCATTCGGCAGCAATCGCGGCAATGTCCTGAATCACGCCGGTCTCATTGTTGACCAGCATCACCGAGACCAGCGTCGTGGTCGGCCCGAGCGCCGCCGCAATGGCTGCGGGGTCCACGCGCCCATCCCGTGCCGGGGTCAGCAACGTCAGCCGGTGCCCTTCCCGCTCCAGCCTGCGGCAGGCGTCGAGTACCGCTCGATGCTCGGTCCGCAGGCTCACCACGTGGCCGCCCGGCCGCGCCCGGCCAGCGCCCAGGATCGCCAGGTTGTCCGCCTCGGTAGCGCCGGAAGTGAACACGATCGCAGCGGCTGGCGCCCCCAGCAGCGCGGCAACCTCGGCACGGGCCTCCTCCACCCGTTCACGCGCGGCACGCCCCGCGGCGTGCGTCGCGGACGGGTTGCCCGGGGCGGCGTCCAAGGACGCGAACATCGCGGCCCGCACGCGCGGATCGAGCGGCGTGGTCGCGGCGTGATCGAAATACAGCGGCGGGGCGCTCACCGCTCTGCATCCGCCGAACTGCGCTGGGCGAGTACCGCCGCAAGCAGGCCGCGCAGCATGTTGACCTCATGCTGATCGAGCTCGGCACGGGCAAAGATCCGCTCGAACCGCTTAAGCAGAGTCGGGCCTCCGGCCCGATCGGTGAAGCCCACCGCGTTGAGGACCTGGTCGATATGCGCGGTCAGCCGGTCCAGTTCGGCGGCCGGCGCCAGCGGCACCAGCCGGCGCGGTCGGGGGATGGCCAGGTCAGCCGCGCAGCGCAGCTCGTAGGCGATGATCTGCACCGCCTGAGACAGGTTCAGCGACTCGTAGGCGGGATTGGCCGGCACGTGAATCAGCGCATTGCAGCGCTCGAACTCGGCGTTGGTGAGCCCGCTGCGCTCAGTCCCGAACACGACCGCAGCGGTGCCCTCCTCGCCGGCCGCGAGCAGCCGCGGGGCGGCCTCGCGCGGGGTCAGGCCCGGCCAGTAGAACTCGGTCCTGAGCCTGGCACTGGTGCCCACCACGAAATTGCAGTCGGCGACGGCCTCCGCCAGCGTCGCGACCACCTGCGCCCGCTCGAGCAGGTCGGCCGCCCCCGCAGCCCGGGTCGTGGCCTCCGGATCGGGGAAACTGGCGGGCGCGACCAGCCACAGGTCGTCGGCCCCCATGGTCTTCATGGCACGGGCCGCAGCGCCAATGTTGCCGGGGTGGCGGGGGGCGACCAGAATGAAGCGAATCGACACTCGGGGCAGGGCTCCTCGGCTCGTCTGATATTCTACGCGCCGCTCGAGGCCGCGCACCCCCGCTCGGCCAACCTCGGTGACCTGACGTGGCAATGCATCCGCTCGTGAACATCGGCATCCGCGCCGCCCGCCGTGCCGGCAGCCAGATCCTGCGCGGTTTGAACCGCCTGGAGTCCCTGGAGGTGACCGCCAAGGGCCTCAATGACTATGTCAGCGAAGTCGACCGCTCCGCCGAGGCGGAGATCATCGACGTCATCCGTAAGGCCTATCCCGGCCACGGCTTTCTCGCCGAGGAGAGCGGCGCGTCGGCTGGCAGCCAGGACGAATTCGTCTGGATCATCGACCCGCTCGACGGCACGACCAACTACCTGCACGGCTTCCCGCAGTTCTGCGTCTCGATCGCGGTCCAGTACCGCGGCCGGATCGAACACGCGATCATCTACGACCCGCTGCGCCAGGAACTGTTCACGGCCAGCCGCGGCGGTGGCGCGCAGCTGGACGACAAGCGCATCCGCGTCAGCAAGAGCCGCGGACTGGAGGGCGCGCTGATCAGCACCGGCATCCCCTTCCGCGCCAACATCAAGTGGCTGGACCCGTACCTGCAGATGCTCAAGGCGGTCGCACTGAACACCGCCGGCGTCCGCCGGCCGGGCTCGGCGGCACTGGACCTGGCCTGGCTTGCGGCCGGCCGCACCGATGGCTACTGGGAACTGGGCCTGAAGCCGTGGGACACGGCGGCCGGCTGGCTGCTCGTGACCGAGGCCGGTGGCCGGGTCGGCACCATCACCGGCGCAGACTACGCGCTCGGCCACGACATGGTGGCAGGCAGCCCGAAGACCTACGAAGCCTTGCTCGCGCTGCTCGCCCCGCACCTGCCGGACGACCTGCGCTAAGCAAAAAGGCGCCGGCGTTTCCGCCGGCGCCCTCCCATACCTTGCGTCAACGCCGCCGCGTGCCTCACGGCACGCGGCTTTGCCGCGTCAGGCCTGGGTACCGTTGGCCAGGTGGCTCTTGCGGTAACCGTACAGGAAGTACACCACCAGGCCGATGCAGCCCCAGACCAGGAAGACTTGCTTCGCCGCACCCGTCAGCAGCCAGAACAGTGCGGCACAACCGGCGACAGCGACCGGGCCGGTGACCCAGATCAGCGGCGTACGGAAGCTGCGCTTGCGGTCCGGGTCGCGGATACGCAGCACCATCACCACAACTGCGACCGTGCCGAACGCGAGCAAGGTGCCGGAGTTCGAGATATTCGCCAATTGGCCGACCGGAAAGAATGCCGCCGCGACGGTCACGCAGCAACCGGTGAGCGCCGTGACCACGTGCGGCGTCTTGAACCGCGCGTGCACCTTGCTCAACGCCGGCGGCAGCAGCCCGTCGCGCGACATCACGAAGAAGATACGGGTCTGGCCGAACAGCATCATCAGGATGACTGACGGCAGCGCAAGGAACGCCGCCAATCCAATCAGGTTCGCGATCTTGGTCCAACCAATCACCGCCAGCACGTGCGCAAGCGCCTCGTCGCTGCAGGCGAGCGTTCCGGCATTGGCGGCGAGCTTGCAGGCGGTGACGAACTCGGCGCTTCCCGGCGTCAGGCCGACGCCGTTGACCATGATCGGCTGGGCGCCGACAGAGCCAATAGCGCCCGCCGCCACCAGCAGGTAGAAGATCGTGCACAGCACCAAGCTGCCGATCAGCCCGATAGGGACGTTGCGCTGCGGATTCTTGGTCTCTTCCGCGGCGGTAGATACCGCGTCGAAACCGACATAGGCGAAGAAGATGGTCGCCGCCGCATTGCCCACAGGCATGTAACCGAGCGGCGTGAACGGATGAAAGTTTTCCATCTGGATGACCGGCAGCGCCAGCACGCAGAAGACGGTCAACGCAACGATCTTGATGACGACCAGGGCAGTATTGACCCAGGCGCTCTCGCGGGTACCGATGTACAGCAGCGTCGTCACCAGCAGGGCGATGACCACCGCCGGGATATTGATGAAGCCGCCAGCAAAGTATCCCTTGGTCAGTTCCAGCGGCAGATGCCAGCCGAATGCCCGCTGCATCACGCCGACGAAGTAGTTGGACCAGCCGACGGATACGGCGCTTGCGGCGACGGCGTACTCGAGCATCAGCGCCCAGCCAACGACCCAAGCGGCAAGTTCACCCATGACCGCGTAGGAGTAGGTGTAGGCGGAGCCGGACACCGGCACCATCGAGGCGAGCTCGGCGTAGCACAGCGCGCACACCGCGCAGACGATGCCGGCGATGATGAAGGACACCATCATGCCGGGGCCGGCCAGCTGGGCCGCGGAGGACGTGAGCACGAAGATGCCGGTGCCGATGACCGCACCGACGCCGAGCATCATCAACTGGAAGGGCCCGAGAGTCCTGTGAAGCGATTTTCTCTCGGCGCTAGCCAGAATATCTTCCAGCGGCTTGATGCGCAGGTTCATGAATCTCCCCCTGTTGTACTTGCCCGATTGTAGGCACGCCCAGCCATCTACCCGCAAGATAAACCGGTAGCGGCTAAATCTGTACCTGCCCGCCGAGCTCGATGATCCTCTCCGGCGGGATGCCAAAGTGCGCGCCCGCAAACTCGGCGTTGCGCGCCATGATCAGGAAAAGGCGCTTACGCCAGCGGGCCATGCCACGCGGACTGGCGACGATGATGTCGTCACGGCCGAGGAAATAGGTGGCGTTGTCGGTACGGCAGGCGAGCCCCAGCCGCTCCGCTTCGCGCATCAGGCGCGGCACATCAGCACGCTCCATGAAGCCGACATGCGCCTCAACGCGCCACAGCTGCGGCGCCAGGTGGCTGACCTTGAGCCGTCCACCGCGCGGAACCCGCGGGATGCGCTCGGTGACCACCGACATCAGCACCGTATGCGCGTGCAGGACACCGTTGTAGCGAACGTTGCGCGCGAGCGTGCGCGGCACGCCGTCGGAGTTGCTGGACAAAAACACGGCCGTGCCTGGCACGACTTGCGGCGGAGTACGCGCGATTTCCTCGAGGAAGCCCTGCACGCTGCGCTCCTGGCGGCGCATCTGTTCGGTGACGACCGTGCGGCCACGCATCCAGCTGCGCATGGTCACGAACACGATCAGTCCGCACGTCAGCGGGAACCAGCCACCCTGCGGGATCTTCTCGATGTTCGACGTCAGAAACACCAGGTCCACGGCGCCCAGCGGCAGCGCCAACGCCAGCAGCATCCGACTCGTGCGATCCGTCTTGCCGCGGCCATTGAGCAGCACATCCAGCAACAGCGAGGTAATCAGCATCGTGCAGACGACCGCGATGCCGTAGGCACCCGCCAGGTTGTCAGAGGTCTTGAACGACAGCACGAGCCCGACCGTCGCGGCGCACAACGCGGCGTTGACCGCCGGCACATACACCTGACCGATCGCGTCGGCCGAGGTCTGCAGCACCTTCATGCGCGGCAGGAAGCCGAGCTGCAAGGCCTGCTGGGTCATCGAGAACACGCCCGAAATCACCGCCTGCGAGGCGATGATGGTCGCGAAGGTCGCCAGCAGTACCAGCGGAATCAGCAACGGCGCCGGCGCCAGCATGTAGAAAGGATTTTCCACCGCCGAGGCATCCGACAGCACCAGCGCGCCCTGCCCGAAGTAATTCAGCACCAGGCACGGCCAGACCAGCATGTACCAGACCAGCCGGATCGGACGGCGTCCGAAATGACCGAGATCGGCATACAGGGCCTCGCCACCGGTCACCGACAGGAACACCGCCGCCAGCACAGCGAGCGTGATCGCCGGATGGGTCAGCAGGAACATCATCGCGTACCAGGGGTTGATTGCCGCGAGCACCCGCGGGTGCTGCACGATCTGCACTAGCCCGAGCACGCCGATCACCAGGAACCACACCAGCATGACCGGTCCGAACAACCGCCCGATGCTGCCAGTACCGCGCCGCTGCGCAGCGAACAGGAACAGCAGCACGATCACCGACAGCGGTAACACCGCCTTGGCGAACTCAGGATTGGCCAGCTCCAGGCCCTCGATGGCGCTGAGCACCGACACGGCCGGCGTAATCGTGCCGTCGCCGTAGAAGAATGCGCAGCCGGCAAGCCCGAGCGCCGCCAGCAACACCGGGTGCCGCGCCCGGCCTTCCATCACCACCAGCGCAGTCAGCGCCAGCACGCCGCCTTCGCCGCGATTATCGGCGCGCAGCACCAGGCCGACGTACTTGACCGTCACCACCAGCGTAATCGCCCAGAAGATCAGCGACAACAGACCGAGCACCACCGCCGGCTCCGACGCAATCGCGCCGGCCGCCTGCAGGCAGGTCTTGAACGCATACAGGGGACTGGTACCGATATCGCCGAACACGACGCCAAGCGCACCCAGCGCCAGCAAGTGCATCGGCCCGGCATGGCGGGTACTGCCGCCGTAACGCTCGAGCGGTGCGCCGCTGAGCGGCTCACCCATGTTCATTCCGACTCCTGCTCGTCGTTCACGGCGCTGCGCACGCGCACGTTGATCATCTCGACTGCCAGCGAGAAGGCCATGGCGAAGTACAGGTAGCCCTTCGGGATGTGATAGTCGAAGGCATCCGCTATCAGCGCCAATCCGATCATCAGCAGGAAGGCGAGCGCGAGCACCTTGATCGTCGGCCGGCGCTCGATGAAGTCAGCAATCGACTTGGCGACGAACATCATGAACAACACGGACACGACGATGGCAGCGACCATGATCTCGACACGCTGCGCCAAACCTATAGCCGTGAACACGGAGTCGAGCGAAAAGACGATGTCGATGACCGCGATCTGCAGGATCACCGCCCAAACCTTGCCGCTCGTGCGGACCTTGCGGCCAGCCTTAGGCTTCGGCCCTTCGACACTGGTATGGATCTCGCCAACACTCTTCGCCAGCAGAAACAAGCCGCCCGCGAGCAGCACCAGATCACGGAGCGACAGCTCACGGCCGACGACCGCGAACAGCGGCTCCTTCGCCGCGATCAGCCAGGTGATGGAGAACAACAGCGCGATGCGGGTAAGCATCGCAAGCGCGAGCCCTCCGAGTCGGGCCGCGTGCTGCCGGTCCAGCGGCAGCCGCGACACGAGGATCGCCAGAAAGATGATGTTGTCGACGCCCAGGACGATCTCAAGCAGCGCCAGCGTGACGAACGACAACCAAGCGGACGGGTCAGTGAGAAGGCTGAGCATGGCGCTCGCCGGTTCCGGTCTACGGCAGATCGTCCACCGGAGCATTACGCTCCGACGGCATTAGGTCCCGATGCGACGACCCCAGATCGAGCGCGACGCCGCTGGCGATGTACATCGATGAGTAGGTCACCGCCAGGATGCCGACGATCAGCGCGAGGCCGAATCCACGCAGTGCCTCACCACCGAACAGGTACAGCGCCACGACCACGATCAGCGTCGCGAGCTTCGTGATCACGGTACGCGACAGTGTCTCGTTGATCGCCCGGTCGAACACCTCGATTGGCTCTGCCTTGCGCATGGTCGGGAACAACTCACGGACACGGTCGAACACGACGACCGTCTCGTTGATGGAGTAGCCGATGACCGCGAGCACGGCCGCAAGCACAGCGAGATCGAACGTCATGCCGGTGAGCGCGAACACGCCGATGACGACAAACGGGTCATGCAGCGTCGCGAGCACCGCGCCGACGCCGAACTTCCAGCGAAAGCGGAACGCGATGTACACCAGGATAAGCAGCACTGTGATCGCCATGGCCTCGAGGCCCTTCACCACCAGTTCCTTGCCGACCTGCGGACCGACCACCTCGGTGCGGCGGATCTGCACACTCGGATCGACGGCCCTGAGCGCAGTCTCGATCTTCTGGGTGACGTCGTTGGCCGACTGCTTCTCGCCCAGCGGCGGCAGACGCACCAGCACGTCCTTGGACGAACCGAAGTTCTGCACCGCGACTTCCGGATAGCCGGCCGTCTTGAGCGCCGCACGGGTGCGGTCCAGGTCAGCAGTGCCGCTGAAACCAGCCTCGATGACGACGCCGCCGGTGAAGTCGACCGCGAGGTTGAGGCCGTGATATCCCTCGGCGACCATCGAGCCGACGATGACAATTATCGAGATCAGGTAGCAAAGCCGGCGCATCGCCATGAAGCGGAAGCGCGGGGTGCTGTGGAAAAATTCCATGTCGCTAAGACTCCTAGAGCTCAGACCGGCAGGCGCTTGATAGCGCTCCGCCTGCCCCAGATCAGACCGATGATCGTGCGGCTACCCATCAGCGCCGTAAACAGCGTCGTCAGGATGCCGACGGACAGCACCACCGCGAAGCCCTTGATTGGGCCCGTACCGAACAAGAACAGCACGACACCCGCTATCAGGGTCGTCACGTTCGCGTCGGCGATCGCCGAGAATGCCTTCTCGAAACCCGCCTTGATTGCGGCGTGCGGCGAGTTGCCGTTGCGCACCTCCTCACGGATGCGCTCATAGATCAGAATGTTGGCGTCAACCGCCATGCCGACGGTCAGCATGATGCCAGCGATGCCCGGCAGGGTCAGGGCCGCGCCGAACAACGACAGGCAGGCGGTCAGCAACACCACGTTGCAGATCAGCACGAAGTTAGCAACCACGCCGAACGCGCTGTAGTACAGCGTCATGAAAACGAACAGCGCGATTGAGCCGATCAGCAACGCGCTGACACCCTTGTCGATGTTGTCCTGCCCCAAGCTAGGACCGATCAGGCGCTGCTCGACGATGTAGACAGGCGCCGCTAGCGCGCCGGCACGCAGCAGCTTGGCAAGCTCCTGGCCTTCACGCGAGGTGAGCCCGGTGATCTGGAACTGGTTGGAGAACACGCCGCGGATGGTCGCGACGCTGATGACCTCCTCACGGTTCACGTCCACAGCGACCTTCTGGCCATCCTGCTCACGCAGCTGGCGCTCGCGCTCGATGAAAACGACCGCCATCGGCTTGCCGAGATTTTCGCGCGTGGTCCGCAGCATCTCGTCGCCGCCGTGCGCGTCCAGGTTCACGCTGACTGCCGGCTCGCCCTGCTGGAAGGTCGAGGTCGCGTTGGTGAGCTGCTCACCGGTGACGATCACATCGCGCTTGAGCAGCACCGGCCGTCCGTTGCGCTCCTTGTAGAGCTTGGTACCCAGCGGCGCATGGCCGCTCTGCTGCGCGTCGATCGGATTGTTGCCCTGGTCGACCAGGCGGAACTCAAGGGTTGCCGTCTTGCCGAGCAGGCGGATGACCTCGCTCGCGTCCTGCACACCGGGCAACTGCACCGCGATGCGGTTGGAGCCCTGACGCTGCACGCTAGCTTCGGACACGCCGAGCAAGTTGACGCGGTTGCCCAACGCCGTGATGTTCTGCTGAATCGCGAAGTTCTGCCGTTCCTTGACCTGCACATCCGACAGACTGGCGCGCAACTCGGCGGCGCCATCAGCGGTGGTAGTGCTTAGGGTCACGTTGGCGTCGACCGCCGTCAGCGCCGCACGGGCCTCCTCCAGGTGAGCCGCCTCCTTGAGGGTCACGATCACGGTGCCGTTGCCGCCCTCGACCGACTCGTACTGGATCCGCTTCTCACGCAGCGCAAGGCGATAATCCCGCTCCAGGCGCTGCAGCGTCTGCTTGACCGCGCCGTCGACGTCGACCTCGTAGACAAGGTAGATGCCGCCACGCAGATCCAGACCGAGGCTCATGGGCTTGAGGCCCACGGCGCGGGCCCAGGCCGGCGCACGCGAGGCGAAGGTGGTGGCGATCGCGTAAGCGCCCGGCGAGGACGACTCGATCAGATCACGCGCCTTCAGCTGTGTCGGCACGTCGCTGAAACGCAGCACGACACGGCCGTTCTCCACGAATGAAGCGTCGGCCTTCACCTGCTCGCGCGCGAGCAGGTCGGTGAACTGCTGCACCGAGGTCGCCGGAGCAAACAGCTCGCCGTCCTTGCGCGACAGCTGCAGCGCCGGGGCCGAGCCAAATACGTTCGGCAGCGCCAGCAACAGCGCGAGCAACATCACGCCTGCAAATAGCAGGCTCTTCCAAAGCGGGTACCGGTTCATGCGGGACGTGACTCCGTGTCAGGCGCTCTTGTAAGTGCCCTTGGGCAGCAACTGGGTGACCTGGAAACGCTGCACTTTGATGGTGACGTCCCGGGCGACTTCGAGCGAAAGGTAGCTCTCACCGGCATCGCTGACGCGGCCGATGATGCCGCCGGCGGTGGCGACTTCGTCACCCACGGCGATCTTGGAGACCATGTCGCGGTGTTCCTTGGCCTTTTTCGTCTGCGGCCGGATCAGCATGAAGTAGAACGCGACGAACAGCGCGACGAGCGGCAGGAACGACTGCCACGAGCCACCAGCTGCGCCACCGAGGGACTGTGCATTCGCGGTCGAGATCAGAAAATCCATTTGCTTTACCTAACAGTCTGAAAATACGGGCATAGCCAAATATTATGCCACAGGGGAAGCCTTAGCTTCGCTTAGTGCGGCGTGGAACGCCGTCCGGAACGCCGCAAACGTCCCGGCCGCGATAGCGGCCCGAATGTCGCTCATAAGTTTTTGATAGAAATGGAGATTGTGGATCGTGTTCAGGCGGCTACTGAGAATTTCGCCAGCCCGGTCCAGGTGCCGCAGGTAGGCGCGGCTGTAGTGGCGGCACGTATAGCAGCCACAGCCCTCCTCCACCGGACCGGTCGCCAGCGCATGGCGGGCGTTGCGGATGTTGAGCGTGCCGGCGCGCGTGAACAGGTGGCCGTTACGCGCATGCCGGGTCGGCATCACGCAGTCGAACATGTCTATGCCGCGGGCTACCGCCTCGACGATGTCCTCGGGCCGGCCCACCCCCATCAGGTAGCGCGGCCGGTCGACGCTCATCAACGGCACGGTTTCCTCGAGCACGCGCAGCCTTTCTTCTTCGGGCTCACCGACCGCCAGCCCGCCGATCGCATGTCCGGGCAGGTCCAGCGCCGCCAACCCCTCCCAGGAAGCCTCCCGCAGCGCGCGGTACATGCCGCCCTGCACGATGCCGAACAGCACGCCCGGCGGACCACCGCCCGCCTCGTCGTAATACGCGTCGCGGCTACGGCGCGCCCAGCGCAGGCTCAGCTCCATCGAAGCACGCGCCTCCTGCTCGGTCGCCGGATAGGGCGTGCACTCGTCGAACTGCATCGCGACGTCGGACGCCAGCACGCGCTGGATGCGCATTGATTCCTCGGGGGAGAGAAACACCTGCGCGCCATCCACCGGCGAGCGGAACGTCACGCCCGCCTCGCTCATCTTGCGCAGCTTGGCGAGGCTGAACACCTGAAAGCCGCCCGAGTCGGTCAGGATGGGCTTGTCCCAGTGCATGAAGCGATGCAGGCCCTCGTGGGCAGCGATGATCTCAAGTCCTGGCCGCAGCCATAGATGGAAGGTGTTGCCCAGCACCATCTCCGCGCCCAGCTCGACCAGCTCCTCCGGCGTCATCGCCTTGACCGTGCCGTAGGTGCCTACCGGCATGAAAGCCGGCGTCTCGACGCTGCCGCGAGCGAAGACGAGCCTGCCACGGCGCGCGCTGCCGTCGGTGCGCTGTAAGTCAAACTTCACTCGGCGTTCCTCGCATCAGCTGACGGCGTAATGAACATCGCATCGCCATAGGAAAAGAACCGGTAGCCCTGCCGCACCGCATGCGCATAGGCGGCAAGCACGGTCTCGCGACCGGCAAACGCCGACACCAGCATAAGCAGCGTCGACTCGGGCAGGTGGAAATTGGTGACCAGCGCGTCGACGACGCGGAAGCGGTAGCCGGGTCGGATGAAGATCCGAGTCTCGCCCTCGAACGGCACGAGCCGGCCGCTGGCCGCGGCCGTCTCCAGGCTGCGTACGACCGTCGTACCAACCGCCACGACCCGTCCACCCCGACGACGCGTCGCATCGATCGCCTCGACGGTGGACGCCGGCACCGACAGCCATTCGGCATGCATCCGGTGTCCCTCAAGGTCCAGACTGCGCACCGGCTGGAAGGTACCTGCGCCAACATGCAGCGTGACGTCCGCGACAGCCACGCCTTGCTCGAGCAGGCGCTCGAGCAGCGCCGTCCCGAAATGCAGCCCCGCCGTAGGCGCCGCCACCGCGCCGGTCTCGCGCGCGTAGACCGTCTGGTAGCGCTCACGATCCACCGCTGCTGCGGCCCGGTCTATGTAGGGCGGCAGCGGCATCTCGCCGTGCGCCTCGAAGTAGCCGAGCGCAGGCCGGTCCAATTCGAACTCCACCAGGTCCTCGACGCGGCCCATCACGGTGGCGACGGCGCCGCCGGGCAGGTCGATTTGCTGTCCGGGACGAGTGCCTTTGCTCGAGCGAACCTGGGCGGTGAAGCGCCCGCCAGCAAGCAAGCGCTCCACCAGGATCTCGACCGCACCGCCGCTCGCCTTGCGACCGTGGACCCGCGCCGGCAGGACGCGCGTGTTGTTGCGCACCAGCAGGTCACCCGGGCGCAACAGCCCGGCCAGCGCCGGAAACATCAGGTCCGACAGCGACCCGCTGGCGCCCTCAAGGGCCAGCAGGCGGCTCTCGCCACGCACCGCGGACGGTGCCTGGGCAATCAGCGCCGGCGGCAGGTCAAAGTGAAAGTCGGCACGGGTCGCGGGCCGATCGATGGAGACAGCAGGCATGGCGCGGCATGGTAGCAGGCCGCCGCCCGCTCGCCGCCGAAAGCGGCGCAGCACGACGCCCTTCGCGTGGTAGGATTCCGCCCCGCGCCGGTGTGGCGGAACTGGTAGACGCAGACGACTCAAAATCGTCCGCCCAAAAGGCGTGGGGGTTCGATTCCCTCCACCGGCACCACCCTCGATCAGGACCATGAAGTACTGCAGCGACTGCGGACAGCCCGTTGAACAGCGCGTGCCAGCGGGGGACCACCTACCCCGGCACGTCTGTCCAAGCTGCGATACGGTCCATTACCAGAACCCGAAGATCGTGGTCGGCTGCGTGCCGGAGCACGACTCCAGGATCTTGCTGTGCAGGCGGGCAATAGAGCCGCGGCGCGGTTACTGGACGATTCCGGCGGGTTTCATGGAAAACGGCGAGACGCTGCAGGCCGGCGCTGCGCGGGAGTCGCACGAAGAGGCGCTCGCGCGCGTTGAGATCGGCAGCCTGCTCGCGGTGGTCAACGTCGTGCATGCCCACCAGGTGCACGTGATGTTTCGCGCCACCCTGCCGGTGGCCGAATACGGCGCAGGCATCGAAAGTCTCGAGGTAGGGCTGTACCGCCCCGAGGACATCCCCTGGGCCGAGATCGCGTTTCCCAGCATCGATTTCGCGCTGCGACGCTACCTTGAGGACCGCGCAGGCGGGCTCGAGCAGGTTCACTTCACGGACTTCGACCGCCCGTCCTGGCATCGCGCCACCCCGACCTGACCGGCAGTGCGATAGAATTGCCACTCCGCCCGTGGCCCGGCGCGGACCCCTACAAGAGACACAGGCTAGAGCGACCATGACGTTCGTCGTCACAGAGAACTGCATCAAGTGCAAGTACATGGACTGCGTGGAGGTCTGCCCGGTGGACTGTTTCCACGAGGGCCCCAACTTCCTGGTCATCGACCCGGACGAGTGCATCGACTGCACTTTGTGCGAGCCGGAGTGCCCGGCCGAGGCAATCTATTCTGAGGAAGACATCCCTAAAGGTCAGGAGGGGCTGCTCGCGCTCAACGCAGAACTCACCAAGCTCTGGCCGGTGATCAACGAAAAAAAGCCCGCGCCGGCCGACGCCGACGACTGGAAGGGGAAGTCCGGCAAGCTCTCCCTGCTGGAGCGCTAGCCGCCTTTAGCCGGGGCCGCCGCCGGCCTCGAGCTGCTTGAGCTTCTCGAGCAGCTGCGCCGGCGGCATGTAGCCGGCCACATACTCGCCCTTGTCGGTGAAGATTCCCGGCGTGCCGCGCATGCCGAGCTCCTGCCCGAGCGCAAAGGTCCGCGCCACCGGCGTCTTGCAGCTGCTCTTCGCGGCAGGAATCTCGGCACCTTGCTTGGCGCGCGTCAGCGCCTCCTGGCGGTTCGGCGCACACCACACCGCTTCGGCCTTGTGCCACGACTCCGTGCCCGGCCCGCTGCGCGGGTAGAACATATAGCGAACCTTGATGCCCAGCCGGTTCAGCTCGGCCATGTCCGCGTGCAGGCGTCGGCAATAGGCGCAGTCGACGTCGGTGAACACGGTCAGCGTGTACTTGGCCTGCTTCGGCGCAAACACGATCGCATCCTCATCGGAAACCGACTTCAGCGACTCCATGCGCCCCTCACTGCGGCGCGCGGCAGTCAGGTTGCGGCCCTTGTCCGACTCATACAGGTCGCCGGCAATCACGTAACGACCGTCGCTGGATACGTAAACGACCTCGCCACCGTGCGCAACCTCGTACAGACCCGCGATGGCGCTGGGACGCACCGCCTCGACCGACACATCCAGATGGTGGGCGATCTCAGCGCGCGGGTCGCCCTTCGGCGCCTCGCTGCGCGACGCGACAGGGGCGACGGGCACCGCCGCCCAAACCGCGGCGGAGCCGGCCAGCAGCAGGCAGGCGACAACGGCGCGACGCAGAAAAAATGGAAAATTCATGATGGACTCCGGACCGGCTGCGGGTATTGACCGGCGCCGGCGATGACAGTTCCGTGAGTCTAGCAAAGCCCGCGGGTCAGCCCCGCGGGTGATGAGCCGAGTGCAGCTCCTTCAAACGCTCGCGAGCAACGTGCGTGTAGATCTGCGTCGTGGACAGGTCGCTGTGCCCGAGCAGCATCTGCACCACCCGCAGGTCGGCGCCACGATTCAAGAGGTGGGTGGCAAAGGCGTGGCGCAGCGTGTGCGGCGACAGCTCCTTCTCGATGCCCGCCTTCTTGGCGTAGCGCTTGATAATGTGCCAGAACGCCTGCCGGGTCATGCGATCGCCGCGGCGCGTCGGGAACAGGTAATCCGTCTGCCGTTCAAGCAGGATCTCCGTACGCGGCCCCTGCACGAACTCGCCGAGCCAGCTCACTGACTCTTCGCCCAGCGGGATCAGTCGCTCGCGATTGCCTTTGCCGACAATGCGGATCACGCCCTGATTGGCGTTGACCTGTGAATGCTTGAGGTTGACCAGCTCCGAAACACGCAGTCCCGTCGCGTAGAGAACCTCCAGCATCGTACGGTCGCGATGACCCAACGGATCGGCGACGGCCGGCGCCGCCAACAGCGCCTCGACTTCGTGTTCGGTCAGCGATTTCGGCAGCGAGCGGCCGATCTTCGGCATCGCGATCTGCGCCGTCGGATCCTCGCTGACCTCGCCTTCGCGAACCATGAAACGAAAAAAGCGCCGGAAGCTCGACAACTGCCGCGCGGTGGAACGCGGACGCGCGCCACCGGCGACGCGCGATGCGATGAAGGCGAGCAGTTCGGTGCGGGTCGTGCGCGTGACCGGCACGCGGCGCTCCTCGAGCCAGCGCGCCAGCGCGGTGAGGTCGGCGCGGTAGGCGGCGAGCGTATTCGGCGACAGGCCACGCTCCATCCAAACCGCGTCGAGAAAACGGGCGATGACCGGATCCCCATCGGGAGGCGGCGCACGCAGGCGCGGCAGCGCGCCGATGTGCGTGGTGGTCTTAAGCGCCGAATTGGTAATCATGTTTGTGCCGCTCGGAATTCATCGCTACTGGGCAACCGCCCCCGCGCCCGGCACAATCGCTGGACGCTGAGTAAGAGGCGGCCCGCCCCATCCCGCCTTGCGGCGGACTTGCAGGGGCAGTATCCGCAGCGCACCCCGGCCGGTGCGTGACCTGCCTCACGAAACTCCGGGTCGGTTTACATAAAGAGACGCAGGTCACATTAAGTCTGGCCTGCGCCGCGCGGATAGCACTGTAATGACTAGAATTCTGCTCATCGGCTACGGCCTTTGGTGCTGGCTGGTATTCGCACTGGTCGCGCTCACCGCGCTGCTGCTGGGGGTCCCCGCCCCGCGTCTGGCATGGCGCCGGCAGATCGCGCGGCGCGTCGCACGTGCCTACCTGAGCCTGACGGGCACCCACTTCGTCGTGCGTGGCCTCGAGCACTTGCCAGCGGGGCCTTGCGTGGTGGTCGCCAATCACGCCAGCTACATCGATGGCCTGGTGCTGTTGGCAGCCCTGCCGGCGCGCTTCGCGTTCGTCATCAAGAACGAGATGGTGCGGGTGCCGCTGGCGGGCCTGCTGCTGCGTCGACTCGGCTCCGAATTCGTCGAACGCTTCGACCGCCACCGCGGCGCCGTCGATGCCCGGCGGGTGGTACGCACGGCCACCAGCGGTCAGGCGCTGGCGTTCTTCCCGGAGGGCACCTTCACCGCGCAACGCGGCCTCGGCCGGTTTCACCCCGGCGCGTTCGTCGCCGCCACCCGTGCGGGCGTGCCGCTCGTGCCGGCGGCGATCCGCGGCGCACGCGAGGTGCTACCACCAGACACGCTGTGGCCGCGGCCGGGACGGATAGAAGTGGACATCCTGGCGCCTCTGCCTGCCCCCAGCGCGACCGGGCGGGCGGCCGCCAACGAGTTGCGGGATGCGACGCGGGCCGTGCTATTGGCGCGCCTTGGCGAGCCTGACCTGTGCGTCTGAAGGCCTGCACGGCCTGCTAAGGACAGGTACGCAGCGCCGGTGGCGAGGCGGCCGGCATCATCAGCCGCGCATCACGTTGTAGCGGACGTCAGCCGGCAGCGGCGAGCGGGTCGTCCACCGTCTCCGGCAACACACCCTTCAGTCGCGAGCGTTTCACACGTACCACCGGCGAGCGCGACTCAGACGCCTGCGCCAGGTCGGCGGCGTCCATGTGGCGATACTCGAGCTCGATTTCCGGCTGCGGCGGATCCTCCTCAAAGGCCTCCGGTCGAGCGCTCGGCTTCGGCTCCACGCTATCCATCAGTCCTACGCGGCGAATCGCGATCTCACGCGGCGCGGCGATGCCGATGACGACTCGGCTACCGGAGATTTCCAGAATCGCCACCTGGATTTCGTCACCAATATGCACCCGCTCACCAGGCTTTCTCGAGATAACCAGCATTTCCGTATCCTCAGGTGTCGATTACTCGGTGATCGCCAGGGTCGTCATCAGCGACAACAGCGGCAGCGGCTGAGGCTGGATGTCGCAAGTCGGTGAATGAGGGCGGCCAGCGGCCGCGGCGACGGCCGCGTTGACGGCCGCGTTGACGGCCGCCACCAGTTGGATGGGGCTGAACGGTTGCGGCAACATGCCGCTAGCGCCGGCCTCTGCAATGCGCCGCAGGCGGTCAGGATCACCGCGATCGCTCAGCACCACGACGGCGCAATCGCGCAGGTCGGTGCGGGCGCGGACGATCTCACAAAGACCAATACCGTCGCAGGGACCTGCCATCGAGACACCGGTCACGATGGCGACGGGACTGCAGCTGCGCAGGATCAGCAGGGCGGCGGAGGTGTCGGCAGCCTCGCGGCAGAAATAGCCCGCCAAGGCAAGGGCCATGCGGGCGACGCGACGACGCTCCGACGACGGTTCAACGATGAGCACCGTAGGTTGATCTGCCTCGACACGCGCCATCTTCGCGGTGTCGGCCGACTTCATGACCGCTTGCATGAGGTTCAGTTTTATCATTTTTGTTGCCAGCAGCAACTAAAAGTTGCAAAGCTGCGACCTCTGTCACCACAATTAGGTAATTCCCTCAATCGCTCAGCGTCAGTTTGCAAATCCGGCTAGCCGGAAGGATCCGTGTGTGGACGAGAACTCAGACTTTGTTTCGACCCGTGAAGCGGCCGACATGCTCGGCGTGGCCTTGCGCACGGTACAGCTATGGGTTGAACGCGGCTCACTGAAGGCCTGGAAGACGGTCGGCGGCCATCGCCGGGTTGTCCGCTCCTCGGTGCAAAAACTGCTAGAAGAGCGTTCCGCGGCGATCGCGTCAGGCAGGCCCGCGATGGAGTTCCGGCTGCTGGTGGTCGAGGACGACCCGCGTCTGCGGCGCCTTTACGAGCTGGATGTGCCGGCCTGGCGGCCGGCCGTCAAGCTGGAGCTCGCCCGCGATGGCTTCGAAGGCCTGCTCAAGGCCGGCCAGTTCAAGCCGGATCTGATCATTTCCGACCTGCAGATGCCGGGCATGGATGGCTTCCGGATGATCGAGGCGTTGCGCCAGGATCCGTCCGTGATGGCCGACATCGTCGTAATCACGGCTTTGGACGAAGGCACAATCCGCGACCGTGGCGGCCTGGCACCGGACCTGCCATTGCTGCGCAAACCCGTGCCCTTGGCCGATATCCGCAAGCTGGTCATGGACCGCATGATCGCGAACGCACGGCCCGGCGCCTGACAGCGCGTCAGGCGTCCGGCGGCGCGCGCACGAACTCGAGCACCTCGCAGAACCAGAGGGTCACGGTGGTGCCATGGCCCAATCGACTATTGACCTCGATCGCGCCATCCATCGCCTCGACGATCTCCTTGACCAGGGTCATTCCCAGGCCCGTGCCGGAGACCTCGCTACTCGGGTCGGCCCGGTAGAACCGGTCGAATATCCGTGACAACTGCTCAGGCGTCATGCCGATGCCCTGGTCGCGCACCGCGATGCCAATCTCGTCGCGCTCGCGGCGATGGCGCCGCGTCAGCTCCACTCGAATAGGCCGACCGCGCGAACGGGAATACTTGTAGGCGTTAGACAGCACGTTCATGAGCGCCTGCGCCAGCTTGTCCTCGTCGAACAGCGCGACGCTGTCGTCACCGAGGGCGTTCGCAAACTCAATCGGGCGTGGGTCGTCATGAAACAGGAAGCTGCTGATGACCCGGCGCACGACGGGCACGAACTTCAGCTCGCGGATACGGATGTCGGTCCCGGCGGCGCCCGAGGCAATCCGCTCCAGATCGAGCAGTTCGTTGACCATGCGCACGACGAGACTCGATTGACTGTGGATCGTCTCGGCCACCTCGCGCTGGGTCGCGCGGTCGAGCTCCCGCGTCAGCAGCAGCTCGGAGAAGCCGTGGATGCTGGACATCGGTGTGCGTAATTCGTGCGCGGCGGTCGCCAGGAACTCGCTGCGCATCCGGTCAAGGTCGACCTCGCGCGTAATGTCCTGCAGGTAGACGACCCGACCCCGACTGCGGCCATCCGGACCGCGCACCAGGCGCACCGCGCGGCGCAGCGCCGCACGTGGTCGCTCGAGCCGGAGAATGTCGCTCGCGCCATCGGCAAGCTCGCTGGCCGGGATCAGCGCCTGCGGGTTGCTCGCGCGCCCCGCTAACACCGTATCGATCGTCTCCTCGCTCATGGTTGCCAGCGCTTTCGGCGACAGGCCGAGCAACGCCGACGCGGCGGGATTGGAATAGACATACTGGCCCTGCTCGTCAAACGCCAGGAACGCGTCGGGACTGAGTTCCAGAATCGTATTGCGCTCGGCGGTCAGTCGCGCCAGCTGCTCGTCCTGCGCGCGACGTTCGGTCACGTCACGCTGCACCGAGATGAAGTTGGTGATGTTGCCCTTCGGGCCGCGCACCGGCTGGACGTCAACCGACACACAGTAGCGGCGACCATCGCGCGTGCGGTTGATCACTTCGGTGCTGAATCCCTCGCCGGCCCGCAGCCGGGCCCGCATCATCAAAATCGTCGCCGGATCGGTCTGCTCGCACTGCAGCAGCTTCCCTGGACACTGGCCCTTCAGTTCAGACGCCGCATAGCCGGTCAGGCGGCGGAAGGCGAGATTGGCCCACTCAATGCGGCCCTCGGCATCGGTGACCAGTACGCCGTTGTCGGTCCGCGAGGCGACCAGCGCAAGCTTGCGGATCTCCTCGCGCTGCACCCGCAGCGTGCTTTCAGAACGCTTGCGGCGAGTGATGTCCTGCAGCGTGCCGGACAGGCGGGTCGATACGCCGGCAGCGATCTCAGCACGGCCACGCACGTGCACGAAACGCACCTCACCGTCCGGCCGCACGATGCGCAAATCAACATCGATGCGGGCCGGCAGTGTGCCTGCCGCGCCAAACAGCCGCTCAACCAGCGGCCGGTCTTTCGGATACAGGCGCTCCTCGAGCGTGGCGAGGCGCCGCTCAGCCATCGACAGATCCAGACCCAGGATGCGGGCGAATTCTTCCGACCAGTCGATCTGACCGGACGCCGAGTCATACGCCCAGCTGCCGAGCGAAGCGACGCTCTGCGCCTCTTCCAGCTCGCGCTTGGTGTGGCTCAGCGCCTGGTTCTGCGCACGCAGCTCCTCGTTGACCCGCCGCAGCTCGCTACGCTGCTCAGTCAGCAGCTGCGTGAGGCGTCGCAGGTCCTCGTTGGCGATCCGATGCGACTGCACCGTCTGCACCAGGTCCTGCGAGGCGTCGTGTAGCGCGAAGTCGCCCAGCGTGAGGCCGAGGCGATCGAGTGATTCGGGGCCTTCCACCCACGGTGTACAGAGGAAGGCGATCAGCGGCGTCGGGCCATCCAGTCGCAGCACCTGGCTGCGCAGAACAAGCCCCGACGGCGGGAACTCGAGAATGTGCAGCACCCGCTGGCCCGCCTCCAATGCCTCGAACGACCACTGCATCGCCGGCCGTCGCAGAACCAGGAGGTCCGGCAGGTAGCTACCGATCGACACGCCGGGCATGACGCCGCGCAGCGAACGACCCAGCTGCACCACGCGCAAAGCGCGATCCACGACGATGTGGAATGGGAAGACGTTAACCATCTGACTGGGCGAGAGCCCAGCGCGCTGCGGCGCGCCTGCGGGACCGAGCTTGTTCATATCGGTTGCGACCACTCGACGTGAAGTACCGCGTGGCCGGGACCTTCGGAGAGGACCGGCATGCGGCGACTGTGCACCTTGACGTGGAACAGCTCACCGAGCCCGTCTAGCAGCCCCTCGACGAACGGCACCAAGCCCGGCCGCTGCGAGCGGTAATGCAGGTGCAGGGTCCGCTCGCCAATATCGCTGCAGGCAAACTCCGGTGGCACCAGCTGCGGCATCATCAGTGACACGCGCGCGTGGAAATTCGGTAGCGCCAGCAGGAATTCCCGGAACGAGCGGCCGCCGGACTGCAGCAGGTGGCCATAGTGCTGGGCAGCGGTGTCGAGCACCCAGTGGCGTCCGAACGCGTACAGCAGCTTGTCGACCTCCTCGCCTAGCACCTCGGACGCCGCACCCACCAGCTGGTAGGTAATCGCGTCGGGGTAGCCATCCATGCTGATGAAGACTTCGACATCGACGCCGGCCTTGACGCGAATCTGCTCCCAGGTCGCCGCGCCATGGCTACGCGTCAGCATCTCGCAAAGCGCTTTGTTCACCAGCCCGTACATGCAGATCCTCTAAGCGCGCCGAAACAAGCGGGCACGCACTCGCGTGGCGTTATCATCAATCGCGCCGATACTAACCAACCGACCCCCGCGCCGATAGCGGCCGCGTCACGACCTGCTGCAGAGCCTCCATGGATAGCGCCCCTCACAGATCTGTCACGATTCTGGTCGCCGACGACCATGGCCCGGCGCGCCGTCTGGTCGCGCTGACCCTGGCGCCGATCGCAACGGTCATCGAAGCACGTTCGGGGCGCGAGGCACAGCAACTGTGTCACGCGCTCGAACCCGCGCTGGCCATCCTGGACCTGTCCATGCCGGGTGAGCTGTCCGGAATCGACACCTGCCGGGCGCTGCGCGCCGACCCCCATACCGCGGCGCTGCCGGTGCTGATCTTCACCGCCAGCAGCCGATCGGAGCACGCAAGCGCCTGCCTCGAGGCCGGCGCCAATGCGTTCCTGCAAAAGCCCTTCCGCTCGGCGGCACTGACCGCGCTGGTGCGCAGCCTGGTGCCGGCACTCAGTTCCCGCCCGCCACTGACCGTCCCGACCTGACCTGACCCCCGCACCTACACCTACCTTACCCCTCGGCACACAGATGTTGCACCGCAAAAAGGGTCGGGCGTAGACTCCGTCGCTACTTTCCGGGGGTACCGCTATGAGCGCCGAGTCCGTTGTCATCCTGTCCGCCAAGCGCACGCCGATCGGCGGCTTTCAGGGCATCTTCGCCACCACCACCGCACCCAAGCTCGGCTCGGCCGCCATCGCAGGCGCGCTCGCCGCCGCCGGCATTGCGCCGGCCGAGGTCCAGGAAGTGATCATGGGCTGCGTGCTGCCGGCAGGTGTCGGTCAGGCTCCCGCCCGCCAGGCCGCCATGGGCGCTGGCATTCCGGTCGGCACGCCGGCCACCACCGTCAACAAGATGTGCGGCTCAGGCATGCGCGCGGTGATGCTGGCCGCCGACGCCCTGCGCACCGGCGATACCGACTTCATCGTCGCCGGCGGCCTGGAGTCGATGAGCAATGCCCCGTACCTGCTACCCAAGGCCCGCACGGGCTACCGCATGGGCCACGGCGAAGTCCTCGACCACATGTTCACCGACGGCCTGCAGAGCCCGTGGGACGGACAGCTGATGGGCTGCTTCGCCGAGAACACCGCGGACAAGTACGCATTCACGCGCGCCGCCCAGGATGCGTTCGCCTCGGAGTCGGTGCGCCGCAGCCTCGCGGCCGTCGAAGCCGGCTCGTTCAAGGCGGAAATCGTTCCTGTGACCGTGAAGACCCGCAAGGGCGAGACGGTGATCGAGCAGGACGAGACCCCGTTTACCTGCGACCTGGCCAAGATCCCGCAGCTGAAGGCCGCCTTCCGCAAGGACGGCACGGTCACTGCCGCCAGCTCATCCTCGATCTCCGACGGCGCCGCAGCGCTCGTGATGACGCGCGCGAGCGTCGCCGCCGCACGTGGCCTGAAGCCCGTCGCGCGGCTCGCCGCGTATGCAAGCCATGCGCAGGCGCCGGAGTGGTTCACCACCGCGCCGATCGGCGCGATCAACGCGGTCCTCAAGAAGACCGGCTGGGCGGCCTCTGAGGTCGACCTGTACGAGATCAACGAGGCATTCGCGGCGGTCGCGATGGCCGCGATCCATGACCTCAAGCTCGACCCGGCGCGCGTCAACGTCAATGGCGGCGCCTGCGCGCTGGGCCACCCGGTAGGCGCGACCGGCGCACGCATCATCGCAACGCTGATCGCGGCCCTGCAGGCGCGCGGCGGCAAGCGCGGCGTAGCGGCACTTTGCATCGGGGGCGGCGAGGCGACCGCCGTGGCGATCGAGCTGCTCTGAAAAGATCCGCCCGGCCTGCAGGCCGGGCCCGTTTTGATGCGCCATGGGGCGCGATGACATCCGGTGCGAGGGGTGAATGCGTCACCCCAAGGCGTGCATGCACGCCGTCCGCACCGGCGCCTGCGCCACAACGCGTGGTTCAGCCGGACTGATGCATCCCTGGCGACCGCTCGACGGTCTGAACGCCGCACACGCGGCCGCTCTGGAGACGAGACACGATGGACATCAAGGGTAAGGTAGTGGCGATCACCGGCGGCGCACGCGGCCTGGGCAAGGCCATGGCGCTCGAGTTCGCCAGTCGCGGCGGACGTCTGGCGCTGATCGATCTGAGCGCGGCGGACCTGGACGCCTGCGCCGACGCGTGCACGGCGCTCGGCGCCGAAGCGCGCGCCTACAACTGCAACGTCAGCAGCGAAGACGCGGTCATCGCCACCCTTGACGCGATCGTCGCCGACTTCGGCGCGCTAGACGTCATGATCAACAATGCGGGCATCGTCAAGGACGGGCTGCTGATCAAGTTCAAGGACGGCCAGATCACCGGCAAGATGACCCTTGACCAGTGGAACGCCGTGATCAGCGTCAACCTGACCGGCGTGTTCCTCTGCGGCCGCGAAGCGGCCGAGCGCATGATCAAGGCCGGCAAGGGCGGCGTGATCATCAACATCTCGTCGATTTCCAAGGACGGCAACGCCGGCCAGACCAACTACACCGCGGCCAAGGCCGGCGTGGCCGCGATGGCGACCACCTGGGCCAAGGAACTGGCGCGCTACGGCATTCGCACCGGCGCGATCGCGCCCGGCTTCTGCGCGACCGACATCCTCTCCAGCATGTCACCCGAGACGCTGGCAAAGGTCACCGCGCCGGTGCCGCTCAAGCGCCTGGGCGAGCCATCCGAGGTCGCCCAGACCGCGGTGTTCATCGTCGAGAACGACTTCTTCACGGGTCGTACGATCTACATCGACGGCGGAATGCGCCTGTAATCGATCAAACCGAGGACCTGCGCCGATGAAAACAGCCGACCTCAAGGCACTGATCACCGGCGGCGCCTCGGGCCTCGGGCTCGCGGTCGCGCGCCGCGTCGTCGCCGACGGCGGTCAAGTGGCACTGCTGGATGTGCAGGAAGAAGCCGGCCGGCGCGCCGCAGCCGAACTCGGCGCGGCCGCGTCGTTCCAACTGTGTGATGTCAGCAATGAGGCGAACGTCGACGCCGCCGTCGCCGCGGCACACGCGGCGATGGGCGGCCTGAACCTTGCGGTCAACTGCGCAGGCGTGGTCGGCGCCGGCAAGCTGCTGGGCCGCGACGGCCCCATGGCCGGCGCCTTCTTCGCCAAGGTCGTCGCCATCAACCTTATCGGCACGCTGCACATCGACAAGGCGGCCGCGGCGCTGATGCAGGCCAACACGCCCAATGCAGAGGGTGAGCGCGGCCTGTTGATCCACACCGCCTCGGTCGCCGCCTACGAGGGCCAGATCGGCCAGGTCGCCTACGCCGCCACCAAGGCGGGCACCATCGGCATGGTGCTGCCTATAGCCCGGGAACTTGCCCGTTACGGGATCCGCGTGATGGCCATCGCGCCGGGCATCTTCGAAACCCCCATGGTGGGCGGCATGAGCCCCGAACTGCAGGCCTCGCTCGGCGCCCAGGTACCCTTCCCCTCGCGCCTGGGCCGGCCATCCGAGTACGCCGACCTCGTCCTGGCGATCGTCGCCAACCCGATGCTCAACGGCGAGACGATCCGCCTCGACGGCGCGATCCGCATGCAAGCTAAGTAATCGTCCCCGCCGACGGTTTGCGCGCTACCGGCCAGCGCGCCGGCGGGCCATAATCGCCGCCCCGCCCGTCACCCACGTGGTCCCGATGTCGAAGGCTCTCCTGATCGCCGCCATGCTGCTGACCGGCCTGCTCGCCGGCTGCGCCCATGCACCGACGAGCACCACCGCTGCCCCTGCCCCTCAGATGCGCGTGCCGGTGGACTACTACCGCTTGGCGAATGGGCTGCGGGTCGTGCTGTCGCCCGATGCGTCGGTACCGACCGTCACGGTGGGGGTCTACTACCACATTGGCTTCCGGATCGAACCGCGCGACCGCACCGGCTTCGCGCACCTGTTCGAGCACCTGATGTTTCAAGAGTCGGTGAACCTCGGCAAGGGCGAGGCGGAGCGCATCGTCGGCGGCAATGGCGGGCTGTCGAATGGCTCTACCCGCTTCGACTACACCAATTTCTATCAGGCCGTGCCGAGCCACGTGCTCGAGCCGGTGCTGTTCGTCGAGGCCGAACGGATGCGCGGTCTGGCGCTGTCGGCGGCCAGCCTCCAGAACCAGAAGGATGTGGTCAAGAATGAGGTCAGGGTCAACGTCCTGAATACTCCTTACGGCGGCTTTCCTTGGCTAGACCTGCCGCAGGTCGCGAACACCAACTGGTACAACGCCCACAACTTCTACGGCGCGCTGGAGGACATCGACGCGGCCACACTGGATGATGTGCGCGCGTTCTACGACCGCTATTACGTGCCTGCCAACGCCGTGCTCGTCGTCGCCGGTGACTTCGACCCGGCGACGGTCCGTGACTCGATCAACCGGCAGTTCGGCGCCCTCCCGGCGCGTCCTGAGCCTGCACGCCCCGACGTCGCCGAGCCGCCGCAGACGGCTCCGCGTTCGGCCCAGCACGTCGATCCGCTAGCACCACGACCCGCTATCGCCTGGGGCTACCAGCTGCCGCCGCGCGGCACGCCGCAGTGGTACGCGTTCGGCCTGATCAACGAGCTACTGCTGCAGGGCGAGGACAGTCGCCTGCACCACCGCCTGGTCAACGAGCGCAAGTACAGCGACGCCGTCAGTGGCGGCATCAACCTGCTCGGCAACATGTTCGATTACGAAGGACCAGCACAGTGGTCCGTGTATCTGCTGCACGATGCCGCCTCAACGCCACAGGCGATCAGTGCGGACCTGGAAGCGGTGATCAGTGAGCTGCAGCGCACGCTGGTACCTGCGGCGGAACTACACCGCGCCCGCACCAAGATCCGCTCCGGCCTGTACGAACTTGCCGGCAGCCCGACGCGCTTCGGGCTGGTGGATATCCTCGCCTGCCTGGCGCTGTTCGACGACGACCCGGCGCGCATCAACCGCATCGAGGCGGAGTTCAACAAGGTGACGCCGGAGCTGATCCGCGCGACGGCGCGTCGCTACCTCGTTCCCAGCAACCGCACGACGCTGCTGGTCGTCCCTGGCAAGCCTGCCGCGGGAGACACGCCATGAGTCAGCGCGCTCGCATCACCCTGCTGCTGGCCGCGCTACTGGTGACGCTGCCGGCGGCAGCCGCGCCGCGCGAGCCGGTACCGCCAATGGGCACGCCGCGCGCGCTGACGCTGCCTGCCAAGCGGGAGTTCAGCCTGGCGAACGGCATGCAGGTCACGTTCGTGCCCTTCGGCACCGTTCCCAAGACCGCGATCATGCTGAACATCGGCACCGGCAACGTCGCCGACGGCGACAAGAACGGCCTTGCCGACCTGGTCGCGCAGCTGCTCAAGCACGGCGCAGGGGCCCGTGATACCGAGGCGGTGGCGAACCTCGCGGCGGAACTCGGCGGCGAGCTCGACGCCGGCACCAGCGTCGACCAGTTCGGAATCTCACTGGACGTGCTCGCCGAACACGCCACCGACGCCGTCGAGCTGCTTGCTGACGTCGTGCGGCGACCGCGTCTGCCCAGCGCCGATCTGCAGGGCCTCAAGTCCAGCATGAAGCGCAATCTGGCGATCTCGCGCTCGCAGCCGCAGGCTGTGGCCGGCGAGGCGTTCTCCCGTTTAAGGTGGGGCGATACGGTCTACGGACGGGGCATGCCGTCCGACGCGCAGATCGACTCGATGACGCTCGCCGACGTGCAGGCGTTCATCAGCAGCGAATTCGGCGCGCGTCGCGCGCACCTGTACGTTGCCGGTCAGTTCGATGCAGCGGCCGTCGAGGCAACGCTGCGTCGTGCTTTCGGCGACTGGGCAGCGGGCCCCGCGCCGCGGCACCAGGCGCCGAGCGCTATGGGTGGCCAGGTCGTGCAGTTGATCGACCGACCGGGAGCGAAGCAGTCCACCGTCCTGCTGGGCCGCGCCGTAGCGGGGCCGACGCAACCGCGATTCATGGACCTGTCGGTCGCCAACGCCTTGTTCGGTGGCACGCCGCTGCTGTCGCGCCTGGACCGGAACCTGCGCGAGGACAAGGGCTATACCTACGGCGTCAACAGCCATCTGATCGCGTACCGCAACATCGCCGGCTGGACGCTCGCCGCCGACGTCAACACAGCCGACACGGCAGCCGCACTGACCGAGGTGTTCGCCGAGCTCGCGCGGCTTCGTACGGTCGAGGCCAGCGCCGAAGAATTGCGGGCCGTGCAGAACTACCGGGCCGGCAACTTTCTGATCGGTGCCTCGAGCCGTCAGGGGCTCATCGGCCAGCTCCAGTTCCTGCAGCAGCAGGAACTTGGCGACGATTGGCTGGTGCACTACGTCGATCACCTCAATGCAGTAACGCCCGCCGACGTGCGCCGCGCCGCAAGCGAGTCACTCGATCCCCGGCAGATGGTGCTGGTGATCGTCGGCGACCTAGCCAAGATCAAGCCCGCCATCCTCGCCCTCCAGGCTCTGCAGGGCGCCGAATTCCGTTGACACCCACACGAGCGATCACCGACATGAGCGCAAATAGCATCGAACGCGACCAGATGGAGTACGACGTCCTGATCGTCGGCGGCGGCCCGGCCGGGCTGTCCTGTGCGATCCGACTCAAGCAGCTCAACGCGGAGCTGACGGTCTGCGTGCTGGAGAAGGGCGCCGCGATCGGCGCACAAGCCCTGTCCGGCTGCGTGATGGAGCCCCAGCCGCTGGATAAGCTGCTCCCGGAGTGGCGCAACAGCCCGCCGGAGATCTGCGTGCCGGCGACGCGCGACGAATTCAGCCTGCTGACGAAGAAGCGCGCGTTCCGCATCATCACGCCGCCGCAGATGAACAATCACGGCAACTTCATCGTCTCGCTCGGACAGCTGACGCCCTACATGGCGGCGCAGGCCGAGGCGCTTGGCGTAGACGTGATCGCAGGTTTCGCTGCCGCCATGGCATTGCACGACGACGCAGGCGCCGTGGTCGGCGTGCAGATTGGCGACATGGGCATCGACAAGGACGGCAAACCTGGGCCCAACTTCGCGCCTGGCCCGGAGATTCGCGCCCGCACGACCGTGTTCGCGGAAGGCTCGCGCGGCAGCATCACCAAAACGCTGATCGCCAAGTACAGCCTCGATGCCGACAGCTCACCGCAGACCTTTGGACTGGGCTTCAAGGAAATGTGGCAGCTACCGGAAGGCCGGGTCGAGCCGGGCCTGATTCAGCACACGATCGGCTGGCCGGTGGACCGCAACACCTACGGCGGCAGCTTCCTGTATCACATCAATGACAACCGTGTGTATATCGGCTACGTCGCCGGTCTCGACTACAAGGACCCGCGCTTCAAGCCGTTCGAGGCGTTCCAGCAGTTCAAGAATCATCCATCGATCAAGAAGCTGCTCGACGGCGGCGAACTACTGACCTACGGCGCGCGCACCATCGCGGCTGGCGGCTACCAGTCACTGCCGAAGGTAGAAATGCCGGGCGCCATGCTGATCGGCTGTGGCGCAGGGCTGGTCAACGTGCCCAAGGTCAAGGGCGTGCACCAGGCGGTCCGCTCAGGCGTACTTGCGGCCGAGCACGTCGTCGAAACCGGCGGTACTGCTGGCTTCGACGCTCGCTTCCGTGCCTCGCCGGCAATGGACGAGCTGCGCAAGGTCCGCAACTTCAAGCCAGCCTTCAAGAAGGGCCTGTGGTTCGGCCTCGCCAACGGCGGCCTCGAAACGATCACGGGCGGGCGCACGCCGTGGACACTCAAGAACAAGGTCGACTACAAGCAACTGCAGCGACTGGACCAGTACACCTCGCCCGATCGCGACTGGATCGCGACGCGCGAACTCAAGCCGCGTGATCGCCAGGCGGCGGTCTACTTCGCCGGCAACACGCACGACGACGCTCAGCCGGCACATCTGAAGGTCAGTGATACCAGCATCTGCGCGGACCAGTGCGCCAAGGAGTTCGGCAATCCGTGCCAGAACTTCTGCCCGGCCGGGGTCTACGAAATGGTCGACGACGGTGCCGGTGGCAAGCGCCTGCAGATCAATGCCTCCAACTGCGTCCACTGCAAGGCCTGCGACATCAAGGATCCGTACGGGATCATCACCTGGACCACCCCCGAGGGCGGCTCCGGCCCCAACTACTCGAACTTCTGACGCAGACCCCGACAGGACACTGCCTTGAAGCTGTATTACTCGACGACCTCGCCCTACGCGCGCAAGGTGCGCATCGTGGCGATCGAGAAGGGCCTGGCCGATCGCATCGAGCTGGTCACGGCCAATCCGTGGACCGACCCGGCGGCCGTGCTCGCGGCCAATCCGCTTGGCAAAGTGCCGGCACTGGTCAGCGACGAGGGTCTGGCGCTCTACGACAGTCCGGTAATCTGCGAATACCTGGACACGTTGGCCGAAGAGCCGCGGCTGATCCCGGCAAGCGGCAACGCGCGCTGGCGGGTGCTGTGCACGCAGGCGCTCGCCGATGGCGTTCTGGATGCCGCCGTCTCGGTGGTGCTCGATCGCCGCCGTCCCGAGGCCGAGCGCTCGATAGTGTTGCAGGAGCGCGCGGGCGAGGCGATCCGCCGCAGCGTACAGGTACTCGCCGCCAACCTCGGCGCAGCCCACGGCAGTCTCGACCTGGGCCAACTCGCCACGGCAGTCGCGTTCGACTACCTGCAGTTTCGCTTGCCTGAAATGGACTTTGGCGCCGGCCATGCCGCCGTGCGCCACTGGTGCGCCGAAGTCGGTCGCCGAACGAGCTTCACCGCTACCGTGCCAATCTGACTCCCCGGAGCCATTGAATGACGAAGGAACTGTTCCAGCCGCTATCGGGCAACGTGATGCCCCGCTTCGGCGGGCCGGCAACGTTCATGCGCCTGCCGGCCTGCGAGCTGGAGGCGAATCTGGACGTCGCATTCATCGGGGTGCCGCTCGACATCGGCACCTCCAATCGCCCCGGCGCACGCCTAGCACCGCGGCAGATCCGCGATGAATCACGGATGCTGCGACCGTACAACATGGCAACCCGCGCCGCGCCGTTCGATTCGCTGCGCATCGCCGACGTCGGCGACGTCGCGATCAACACGTTCAATCTGCAGAAGAGCATGGGCATCATCGAGTCGCACTACGACCGGTTGCTCGACACTGGCGCAAAGCCGCTGACGATGGGCGGCGACCACACGATCGTGTTGCCGATCCTGCGCGCCCTGCATCGCCGCCATGGGCCGATCGGGCTCGTCCATGTCGACGCACATGCCGACATCAACGATGAAATGTTCGGCGAGAAGATCGCGCACGGCACGCCGTTCCGGCGCGCGGTCGAGGAAGGACTGCTGGACTGCAACCGCGTGGTGCAGATCGGCCTACGCGGCACCGGCTACGCCGCCGACGACTTCGACTGGTCGCGCAATCAGGGCTTCCAGGTGGTGACGGCGGAAGAATGCTGGCACCACTCGCTCGCGCCGCTGATGCGGGACGTCGCGCGCCGTCTGGCCGGCGGCCCGGTCTACATCAGCTTCGACATCGACGGCCTCGATCCCGCCTACGCGCCGGGCACCGGCACGGTGGAGATTGGCGGACTCACGGTGCCGCAGGGGCTGGAGGTCGTGCGCGGCTGCCACGGCCTCGACATCGTCGGCGGCGACCTGGTGGAGGTCAGCCCGCCCTACGACACCTCGGGCAATACGGCGCTGCTGGGCGCGAGCCTCCTCTACGAGATGCTGTGCGTGCTGCCTGGCGTGCAGCGCCGCTGAAGCCGGCGGGGTTCAATCGCTTGCCCATGAACACGCCGATCCGCATTCCCGCGCCTGGTCGCCTAACGCCCGACCGGCCGAGCGGAGTCGCCACGTTGGGCCGCGTGCGCCGCGGCGGCACAGCCGCCGTGGCGTGCGCTACCTCAGGCGGCCCGCGTGCGCCGCAGCCGTTGCCCCTGCCGAACCTGCCCCCGGCGGCCAGCACGACGCCACACCTGCCGGCACTGGAGGGCGGGTGACTCTCATAGAGCGCTACCTCGCGGAAATCGCTGCCCACAGCTACATCGCCGACGCCGCACAGCGCGCAGCGATCGCCCAGCTGGAGGACCTCGGCCAGCGCTTGGAGCGCAGCCAGCGGCGCGAATCGGGCCTGTGGTGGCGCTTGCGGGCCACGCTGGGCCTAGTGCCCGCCCGTCGGCCGGTACGCGGCCTGTACCTGTGGGGCGGTGTCGGCCGCGGCAAGACCCTGCTGATGGACCTTTTTGTCGATTCGCTCGCGGTGCCGGCCGTGCGAGTGCACTTCCACCGCTTCATGCACGACGTGCACGCCCGCCTGACGGCGCTGCGCGATGAGGCACTGATCGATCCGCTGGCACGGATAGCCGCGGACATTGCAGCTGACACGCGCGTTTTGTGCTTCGACGAGCTATACGTCAGCGACATAGCCGACGCGATGCTGCTGGCCGGCCTGTTCGACGGCCTGGTTGCGGCCGGCGTGACACTCGTGTTCACCTCCAACACGCCGCCGCTCGGGCTATACCCCGGTGGCCTGCAGCGCAGCCGCTTCCTGCCTGCCATCGCCCTGCTGCAGACCGCGACAACGGTCGTGGAGCTGGACGGCGGCACTGACTACCGGCTGCGTGAACTGGAGCGCGCGCCGCTGTATCTGGATGCGGATGCCAGCAGCGACGCTGAGCTCAAACGCCGCTTCGTGGCAATCGCCGGCAGCGCGGGGGCCGCCGGTGGAACGCTGCAAATCGAAGGCCGGCCGATCAGGGTGCGGCTCCACCATGCGGGCATCGCCTGGTTCGACTTCAGCGCACTGTGCTCGGATCCGCGCGGCACGGCCGACTACATCGAGATCGCGCGCCAGTTCCATACGCTGATGCTGTCCGCCATACCGCAGTTCGAGGCCACCGCCGACAACGAAGCGCGGCGCTTCGTCGCGCTGGTCGACGAATTGTACGAACGGGGCGTCAAGCTGGTGGTGTCGGCAGCAGCGCCTGCCGAACAGCTGTATCATGGACAACGGTTACAATTTGAATTCCGGCGCACGACCAGTCGGCTCGCCGAAATGCAGTCGCACGAGTATCTGGCTCAGCCCCACCGCCCCTAAGACGCATGACGCGTCGCTTTTGGTTACAATCGCAACCAATCGTGAAGCCCGCGACCTCCGCAGACCTGCCACGCACGCTCGACCTGGAGCGCTTCCTGCCCTACCGGCTGTCGGTACTCGCCAATACGATGAGTACTGCCATCGCCGGCGCCTATGCCGAGCGCTTCCAGCTTTCCATCCCCGAATGGCGCGTGCTGGCGGTACTGGCGCGCAACCCCGACCTCTCCGCAGCGCAGGTGGCGCAGCGCACGGCGATGGACAAGGTCGCCGTCAGCCGCGCCGTGGCCTCGCTGTCGCGCACTCAGCGCATCGAGCGCAGCGTCGAGGAATCCGACCGGCGGCGCTCGCGCCTGCGCCTGACCGCAGGCGGACACGCAGTCTATGACGAGGTCGTGCCCTGGGCGCTGGCGTACGAGGAGGCCGTGCTCCGCGGCATCCCGCCGCAAGTCCACGCGGCGCTGCACGACCTGCTCAACGACCTGACCCTGCGGGCACTAGCGCTCGCGAACACCCTTCCCGTCACGGACCAGAACGTCGTCGCAGCCGACGTGGTTCCGCCTGCCTCCCTAGACCACAACGCGCTGCGAACCTCGAGGGGATAACCATGCTCGGCAAAGTTCCGGCCAGCCGCCTGCGGTTGATTGAAGGCATCGTTCGAGTCGCTCGCGGCCGCGCCAAGGCGTCCGACCGCGTACTGACCGAGCTGTTCGTACGGCGATATTTCCACGGCGTTGCCGAGGAAGACATGGTTGCGCGCGGGCCCGAACAACTCGCCGCCGCCGCCCTCGCCCACCTCGCCGGTGCGCGCACGCGCAAGCCCGGCCGCCCCTGGGTGCGCGTCTTCAACCCCGACCCGGCAATCGATGGCTTCCGCTCGAAGCACACCCTGGTGATGCTCGTCAGCGATGACATGCCGTTTCTGGTCGATTCGATGAGCATGGCTGCGAATCAGGCAGGCCTCGCGGTACACCTGATCGTGCACCCAGTCATCGACGGGCGTCGGGACCGCAGCGGACGGCTTGCGCAGATCGTCGAGCCGAACACCAATGGCCGTGCCGAGTCGTGGCAGATGCTCGAGGTCGACCGCGAGGCCGACCCGGTACGACTCGCCGCACTGGCCAAACGCCTGGTCGCGTCGTTGGACGACGTACGCGTCGCAGTCGCCGACTGGAGTGAGATGCGGCGCCGCGCGCACGACATTTCGGCCTCGCTCGAACAGTTACCGCTGCCACTCGCGCCCGGCGAGGTGGTCGAGGCCCGGGCGCTGCTCGACTGGATGAACGAAAACCACTTTACGTTCCTCGGACACCGCTATTACAAGCTGGAGCGCGGCCGCAGCAGCGACCGACTGGTGCCGGATCCCGCCTCCGGCCTCGGCATCCTGCGCGCGCGCCGCGCGGGTCACCCGCTGCGCAACGTGACACTGACTGGCGCCGTGCGCGATCACGCTCGCGCACCTACGCTGCTGGTGATCACCAAGGCAAACACCGTTTCCACCGTGCACCGTCCGGTGTATCTCGATTACGTCGGCATCAAGACTTTCAACGCCCGCGGCGAAGTAACCGGCGAACACCGTTTCCTGGGCTTGTGGACCTCGAGCGCCTACAGCCGCAGCCCGCATGAGATCCCGGTGCTGCGCCACAAGGTGCAGGAAGTCATCGATCACTTCGATCTGGCGCCAGCCAGTCACGATGCGAAGGCGGTGCTGCACGTACTGGAGACGTATCCGCGGGATGAACTGTTCCAGGCCACGACCGACGACTTGATTAAGATCGTGCGCGGCATCGTTAACCTGTACGACCGCCAGGTGGTGCGCCTGTTCGTGCGCCGCGACGGCTTCCAGCGGTTCTGGTCGTGCCTGCTGTACGTGCCACGCGACCGCTACAACACCGAAGTACGGCGTCGCATCGAAGCCATCCTCAGCGAGGCGCTGGGCGGCACGGCCGTCGAATCGACCGTGCAGCTGTCGGAGTCGGTGCTCGCCCGCGTACACCTGATCGTGCGCTCGCCCGCGCAAGCGACGGCCGCAAATGCCGCCGAGATCGAACGGCGCATCACCGAGGCGGTGCTGACCTGGAGCGACGCGCTGCGTGAGGCGCTGGCCGCCCGCTCGGACGAGGCCGCCGCGCTACGCCTGCTCGCCCGTTACGGCCGCAGCCTGCCCGCAGCCTATACCGAGGACACCCTACCCGCCGACGCGGCCGCCGACATTGAAGTGCTCGAGACGCTCGCCAGTGCAGCGGACGGATTGCGCCTAGGCCTATATCGCCCGGCAGGCGCCGCCGCCGGACGAATCAACCTCAAGCTGTATCGCTGCGGCGAGCCACGCGCGATCTCCGACGTGCTGCCTACGCTGGAGAACCTTGGCCTGAGGCTGATCAGTGAACGGCCTTACCAGATCAACCTCGGTGGCGAGGGCGCACTGTGGATCCAGGACTTCGAGCTGGAGCAGCGCTCGACGCCTGGCATCGACCTGGTCGCTGACGGCCCGCGCCTGGCCGCGTCAATCATCGCGCTGTGGTCGGGCCAGGCCGAAAACGACGGCTTCAACCGCCTGATTCTCGGCGCCCGCCTCAGCTGGCGCGAGACGGTGGTGCTGCGTGCGTACTGCCGCTGGCTGCTGCAGACCGGCATCCCGTTCAGCCAGCAGTACATGGAGAGCGTGCTCACCGCGAACGCCCGTGCGGCCGGGCGGCTTGCACGGCTGTTCACCGTGCAGTTCGATCCCTCGTTGGGTGAGCGCCAGCGGGCAACTCAGGCGGCGCGCCTGCGCCGCGAACTGGACACGACGCTGGCCGCAGTCGCGCGCCTGGACGAAGACCGCATCCTGCGCGCCTTCCGCGCGGCGATCGAGGCGACGCTGCGCACGAATTACTTCCAGCAAGGCGCCGACGGCGGGCCGAAGTCCTACCTGTCGCTGAAGCTCGACCCCGCAAACGTGCCCGGCGTGCCCGAACCGCGACCGATGTTCGAGATCTGGGTCCACTCACCGCGCGTCGAAGGCGTACACCTGCGCAAGGGCCGCGTCGCACGCGGCGGGCTGCGCTGGTCGGACCGCTACGAGGACTTCCGCACCGAAGTGCTGGGCCTGATGAAGGCGCAACACGTGAAGAACACGGTGATCGTGCCGGTCGGCGCCAAGGGCGGCTTCGTCTGCCGACGCCTGCCCGCAGCGCGCGAAGCGCAGAATCAGGAAGTCATCGGCTGCTACCAGACGTTCGTGCGCGCCTTGCTCGACGTCACCGACAACATCGTCGACGGCAAGGTGGTGCCGCCGGCCTCGACCGTACGGCGAGACCGCGACGACACCTACCTCGTAGTCGCTGCGGACAAGGGCACGGCCTCGTTCTCCGATATCGCCAACGGCATCTCGGCCGAATACCACTTCTGGCTGGGTGACGCGTTCGCCTCGGGCGGCTCTGCCGGCTACGATCACAAGAAAATCGCGATTACCTCGCGCGGGGCCTGGGAGTGCGTAAAGCGCCACTTCCGCGAACTCTCGCTAGACGTCGACAATCAGTCGTTCACGGTAGTGGGCATCGGCGACATGTCCGGCGATGTGTTTGGCAACGGCCTGCTGCGCTCCCCGCAAGCGCAACTGGTCGCAGCGTTCAACCACCAGCACATCTTCATCGACCCGGCACCAGACGCCGCTCGCAGCTTCCGTGAGCGTCAAAGACTGTTCAACCTGCCTCGCTCGGGCTGGTCGGACTACGACACGCGCCTGCTTTCCGGCGGCGGTGGAGTCTGGTCCCGCGCTGAAAAGTCGATCCGACTGCCGCGCGAGGCGCGTACGCTGCTCGGCCTCGGCGCTGAAGCCCTGCCGCCGAACGAGATCATCCGCGCGATCCTGCGGATGCAAGTCGACCTGCTGTGGAACGGCGGCATCGGCACCTACGTCAAGGCCAGCTCCGAGAGCCACGCCGCGGTCGGCGACCGCGCCAACGACGCCTTGCGCGTCGACGGCCGCGAGCTGCGCTGCCGGGTCGTTGGCGAGGGCGGCAATCTGGGCTTCTCGCAGTTGGGTCGGGTCGAGCACGCGCTCTGCGGCGGACGCCTCAACACTGACTTCATCGACAACTCTGGCGGCGTCAACTGCTCTGACCTTGAGGTCAACATCAAGATCCTGTTGCGCCTTGCCGAGCAGCGCCGCGGACTGAAGCGTCCGGCGCGCGACCGACTGCTGGCAGGGATGACCGAGGCGGTCTCGGCCCTCGTGCTACGCAACAACTACCTGCAGACGCAGGCCATCAGCGCGCTCGAGTCGCGCTCGCTCGAGCGCGCCTCGGAGCACGCCTACGCGATCGGCTTCCTCGAGCGCGGCGGCGATCTGGACCGGGAAATCGAGTTCCTGCCCTCGCAGGCGGCGCTGACGGAGCGTATCCAGAAAGGCCGCGGACTGACCCGTCCGGAACTGGCGATCCTGCTGTCTTACTCCAAGATCTGGATTCACCACCAGATCATCGAGTCCGACGTGCCGGAAGACCCGTACCTGTCGAACGAACTTCAGCGCTACTTCCCGCCTGCCTTGTTTGATCGCTACCACGACCTGCTGAAGGACCATCCGCTGCGCCGCGAGATCATCGCGACCGCAACCACCAACAGCATCGTCAACCGCATGGGGCCCGTGTTCGCCATGCGCGTCGCTGAAGATACCGGCGCGAGCCTCGGCGCGATCACCCGCGCCTATGCCATTGCTCGCGAGAGCACCTCGATTCGCGAACTGTGGCGCGAGGTCGAGGCGCTGGACAACCGCATACCGGCGGCACTGCAGTACGACATGCACAATGCCACCGCGCGCGCGCTGCGGCTGGCGACGTACTGGATCCTCGCTCACCACGGCCGCTCGCTGCAGGTTGAGCCTGCGGTCGCGAAACTGCGGCCCGGACTGGCGGAACTCGTCGCCGCAGCGCCAGCGCTAGTGGCAGGCCGCCTCGGCGAGCGACTCGCCGGGCACCGCAATCACATGGTCAAAAGCGGTGTTCCCGCATCGCTGGCGGCGCGCGTCTCGGCGCTGGAACTGCTGCAGTCAGGCCTGTACATCGTCGCGCTGGCAACGCGCCGGCGGGCACCGCTGATGACGGTTGCACGGGTCTACCTGCAGCTGGGTAACGTGCTGGACCTGGACAGCCTGCGACTGCAGATCGACGCACTGCAGACCAGCGGCCACTGGCAGTCGGTCGCCCGCAGCTCGCTGCGTGAGGACCTTTACCGTCTGCACAGCGATCTGACGGACCTGGTGCTGGCACGCGGCGTACGCGGCGATCCGGCCAAGGCGGCGAGCGCCTGGCTCGAAAGCCGGCGCGACGCGGTCGGTCACCTGCGGCGGATTTTTGCCGACATGGCCGCTGGCGGCGCCGTCGACTTCCCCACCCTGTCGGTCGCGCTGCAGTCGCTGCGGCGCCTCACCGGAACTTGACCGCGCAGCGGGCAAACCGCACTGGACCGGTTGCGGCGCAGCGGCTAGCCTGCGCGCTCGACGCCTCACGCCCCCACTGGAGACTGCCTCTGTGACTTCATCTGCCGGTTCGCTTGCCCTGTTGCGCCATGGCCAGAGCACGTGGAACCTCGAGAACCTTTTTACCGGCTGGACCGACGTCGAGCTGACCGAGCGGGGCCGCGCCGAGGCGGCCGAGGCAGGTCGCCTGCTCGCCGCCGAGGGCATCGCCTTCGACCAGGCCTATACCTCGGTCCTCAAGCGCGCGATCCGCACGCTGTGGATCGCACTCGACTCGATGGAACGAATGTGGCTGCCGGTGGAGGGCAGCTGGCGCCTCAATGAGCGCCACTACGGCGCACTGCAGGGACTGGACAAGGCGCAGACGGTCGCCGCGCATGGCGCCGAACAGGTCAAAATCTGGCGCCGCAGCTACGACATCCCACCGCCGGCGCTGACCGGCGACGATCCGCGCCACCCGCGCTTCGACGAACGCTACCGCCTGCTCGCACCAGCGGATCTGCCGGCGACCGAGTCGCTCAAGGACACGCTCGCACGAGTAGAGCCGTTCTGGCGCGACCGCATCGCGCCAGACCTGCGCGCCGGGCGCAACGTGCTGATCGTCGCGCACGGCAACAGCCTGCGCGCACTGGTGAAGATGCTGGACGGGATGAGCGAAGCCGACATCGTCGAGTTCAACATCCCAACGGGCGTACCGATCATCTATGACCTGGACGCCAACCTGAACTCGCGTGGCCGGCGGTTCCTCGGTGACCCGGCGGCGATTGCCGCGGCGGCCGAGGCAGTCCGGCGGCAGACCGAGAAGAAGTGAGTGACGGCGGGAGCGGCACGGGCCGCTCTTGCCGCCGCCGCGCGACTCACTCGTCCGGGGCGATGGCGACCTTCAGGCCTGACAGCGCCTCGGTGAACTGCACCTGGCAGGACAGGCGCGAGTTTGGCTTGAAACTGCCCAGCTCGCGCAGCAGTTCGGTCTCGTCGCCCTGGCGTGCCGGCAACTTGGCCAGCCACTCCTCGTCGACCCAGACGTGGCAGGTCGCGCAGGAACACATGCCGCCGCAAATCGCCGCGACGCCAAAATCGAGGTCGCGCACCGTCTCCATTACGGAAACGCCAACGCGCCCGGTGACGCTATGTTCTTTGCCCAGTCGGTCGACGATCACAAGCTCAGCCATTCGAAACTCCGGTGCAGACAGTCGGCGCGGATCTTGAAGCGCAACGCAAAAATCCGCAACCTCAGGCGGCTGCGGGCAGGTTCAGCAGGCTGACCCCGTTAGCCCTCGCGATCAGCCGGGTCGATGCTCAGGCGCGCCAACAGCGCCTCGCGATGACCCACTTCCAGCGTGTGCCAGGTGCCGGCCGTATCGAGCCAGAGGGCATACAGGCAGTCGAAGACGAGGCACATCTCGGCCACGTGGGTCGGCTTGAACGCTCCGCCGTAGGCGGCGAGCAGCACAGCGCGCTGCTCCTCGTCCAGGTCGTGATAGCCGATGATCGCGGCCAGCTCGAACAGCGGATCGCCAACGCCACCGTACTCCCAGTCCACGAAGATCAGCCGCTCGCCAACCAGAATGTTGCGGTGATGCAGGTCGTTGTGGCACAGCGCGAGCCCGCTCTGCCGATAGCTGGCGAGCGACCAGCGCAGCCGCGCGGAAATGTCCGCACGGGACATCGGGCCGGGCGGCACGTCCTGCTGCTCGAGGTAGTGCAGCAGCGCGTCGTGCACGTCCAGACGCCGCACGGTGCGCGGCAGCGGCGTGCGGTGCAACTCGCCCAGCCTGGCGCCCAGCGCCCGCAGCATCTCGGGCGCGCGCAGCTGCGCGCGACTCGGTGCCTCGGCGTGCAAAAAAGCCGTTACCAGCAGGCCCGCGTCCGGATCGGCGTGAATGATGGCAGGCGCGAATCCGAGCGCCGCGGCCGCCGCGTGCGTCTGTCGCTCGCCGACACGGCTGATGGCGAGTGCCGCGTCCGAGTCACCGCCCAACCGAACCACCCAGTCGATGGACGGCGCGCGGACGCGGAACGTGCGGTTGATGCCGCCGCCTGCCAGCACCGCGACGGTCGGCCCAGCCGCGAGCAGGTCGCGGCCGGCGGCGAAACCCTGCAGGGCCGCTTGCAGCGTCGGGTCGAGCGCCGCGCTCACGCTGGCCTCCCCGCCTGCCGCTGCAGATCCAGATTCCAGCTTCGCCAACCCACTACTACCAACCCCAGATAAAGAATATAGAGAATCATGGAGGCAAAGAGCTGCTGGCGCCAGCACAGCACTGCAATCAACGCATCCACCACCAGCCACCAAGGCCAGTTGTCGATCCGCTTGCGGGCGACGAGCCAGCTCGCGTAGACGCTACCCCAGGTCGTGATGGAGTCCAGCAGCGGCTGGGTGGAGCCCGTCTCGCGCGCGAGCAGCCCGGCCGTCGCGAAGCTGACCAGGAGCACCACGAGCAGCGCCGTGACCTGCCCGCGCCACGGCGCGCGACTGACCGTGAGCGCCGCACCCGGGACGCCCTGCCGCCAGGCGCGCCAGCCGTACAGCGCGACGCCGAGGTAATACAGCTGTAGCGCGGCCTGCATGTAGAGCCGGGCGTCCCAGAAGACGAATAAGTACAAGGCAGTACTGGCGAATGCCGCCAGCCAGCAGGCCCGCTGCTGGCGGATCACCAGCAGCACATAGGCGAGCCCAAGGGCGGCGCCGGCGGCCTCGGTGGGCGGCACGGCGGCGACCGAGCGGAGCAGGCCCGCCAGCAGCATCGGCAGGCTCAAACGGCGCGCCCGGCAGCCAGCAGCGCCCCACGGCGGCCCGGCACACCGGCGGCGGCCCGGGGCTGATAGAATTGCAGTCCTGTCATTTCGAGGGTTGTCGCCCCATGGCCCAGCGTACGGTCACTGTTTTTCAAATCGACGTCTTCACGAACCAGCTGTTCGCCGGCAATCCGGCGGGCGTCGTGCTCGGCGCCGAGCATCTGACCGAGGCCGAGATGCAGGCGCTGGCATGCGAGCTTAACAACTCCGACTCCGCCTTCGTACTGCCGGCTGACGGTCCTGACCACGACGTGCAGCTGCGCTTCTTCACGCCCAGCCGCGAAGTCGGGTTCGTCGGCCACGCGACCGTCGCGGCGCACCTCGCCCGTCTCGCCTCCGGCGAGGCCGCGGTCGGTCGGCTGCGCCAGAAGTCCCGCTCAGGCATCCAGAGCGTCGAGATCTCCGGCACGGTCGCAGCCCCACGCGTCTCGGTCAGCATCCCGCCGCCGCTGTTTCAGCCGGCCATCGACGAGAGCCTGCGGCGCCGACTGCTGGACGTGTTCGGCATCGATACCGCGGCGCTCGACCCGAAGTGCCCGCTGGTGGTGACCAAGCGCGCGAGCACGCGCCTGATGATCGGCCTGCGCTCGGCAGACGCGCTGGCGGCGCTGCAACCAGACCTCGAGGAACTCAAGCGCCTGACGCCCCACATCGGCGCCGACGGCTACTTCCTGTTCGTGCGCGACGCTCGCGGCCCGGGCACGACCGAGGCGCGACTGTTCTCGCCAGTGCTCGGCATTCCCGAAGACCCGGTCAGCGGCAACGCGCACGGCATGCTCGGCGCCTATCTGGTCGCGCACGGCCTGGTGCCGGTCGTTAATGGCCGCGCCACGCTGCGCGGCTACCAGGGCCGCAGCATGGACCGCCACGGCGAAGTGGACGTCGAGGTCGAAGTTGCCGACGGTGCCGCCACGACGATCACCATCAGCGGCACCGCACGGGTCGTGTTCACGACCCAGATCACGCTGGACTGACGCTGCAGGGACGCCCGAACCGGGCGTCCCTCCTGCCGGCCTTCAGCCGCCCGCGCCGCGTGGCGACTGGATTTCCTTTTCCCACGACGCCACCACGACGGTTGCAACCGAGTTGCCGATGACGTTGGTCGCGCTGCGACCCATGTCGAGGAACTGGTCTACCGCGAGGATCAGCGCCAGTCCAGCCTCCGGGATCCTGAACTGCGCGAGAGTGGCCGCAATCACGACGAGCGAGGCGCGCGGCACGCCCGCCATGCCCTTGCTGGTGACCATCAGCATCAGCAGCATCGACACTTCCTGACCGAGCGTCAGGGTGATGCCATAGGCCTGCGCGATGAACAGCGTCGCAAAGGTGCAATACATCATTGAGCCATCGAGATTGAACGAGTAGCCCAGCGGCAGCACGAAGCTGGAGATGCGGTCCGACACGCCGAACTTACCGAGCTGCTCGAGCGTCTTGGGATAGGCGGCCTCGGAACTGGCCGTCGAGAACGCCAGCACCACCGGCTCGCGCAGCAACGGCACCAGCGCGCCGATGCGGCGACCCACCACCAGGAAACCGAGCGCCAGCAGTGCCGCCCACAACACCGCCAGCGACAGATAGAACCCGCCGATGAATCGCCCGTAACTGAGCAGGATCCCGAGCCCCTGGTTGGTCACCACGGCGGCGATGGCCGCAAACACCGCTACCGGCGCCAGCAACATCACGTAGCTGGTGAGCTTGAGCATCACCTGCACGAGCTCCTCGATCATCGTGACGAGCCGGCGAACGCGATCTCCCAACGCCGCAAGGGCCACACCAAAGTAGGCGGAAAACACGACGATCTGCAGTATCTCGTTGTTGGCCATCGCTTCGGCGATCGAGCGCGGCACCAGATGGGTGACGAACTCCTTCAGGTTCAGCGTGGCAACACCAACCGCGGCGCTGGTCGAAACATCTGGCAGCGGCAGCGCAAGCCCGGCGCCGGGCGCAAGCCAGGTGACCATCACCAGCCCCAGCGTCAGCGACAGCAGCGAGGCCGAGACGAACCAGCCGAGCGTGCGCAACCCCACCCGGCCGAGCCGACTGGCGTCGCCCATGTGCGCGATGCCGACCGACAGCGTGGCGAACACCAACGGCGCGATGATCATCTTGATCAGCCGCAGGAACAGGTCGGTCACGACGCTGCCGTAGCCGGCAACCGTCTTGCGCAAGACGAGGTCATCGATGCCCGCGTGCAGCAGCGCGCCGACGACGATGCCAGCGAGCATCGCAGCGACAACGTACACAGTGAAGCGTCTTGCCATGGTCAGTGTCCTGTTCCCTTGCGTAAACCCGATCGTGCATCGCGGCGCGACCGCCGACGGGCGGTACCGGCGCGGATTTCCAGCACGTGGCGGATCTCCGGCACCAGATCAGTGGCGTGGTGAGCGGCAAGCACCAGCTGCACACCGGTGCGGGCGAGCCCCGACAGCAGTGCGCGCACGCGCGCTCTATAGGGACCGTCCAGCCCGGTCAGTGGCTCATCCAGGAGCAGCGCCTCCGGTCGCAACACCAGCGCACGGGCAAAAAGCGCGAGCCGCCGCTGGCCATAAGACAGTGTCGCGGCGCGGCGCGCCGGATCCACCTCAAGTCCCGCGAGCACCAGTGCAGCGCGGGCCTGCGTGCGCTCGCGCGCGCTCGGCGCGTCGTCGAGGCCAACGCTCGCGCGCAGACCACTGACGACAAATTCCTCGACGCTCACGTCGGCAAGGTACTCGGCCTGCAGTTCCGGCGAGACCCAGCCGACGCGCCGACGCCAGGCACGAATGTGACTGCCCGGCGCCTGTCCGCGGCGCAGGATCTGGCCTCCCAGCGCGACCGGCACCAGACCGTACAGGCAGGCCAGCAAGGTGGACTTGCCGCTGCCGTTGCCGCCGGTCACCGCCCAGTGCTCGCCGGCCTCGATGCGCCAGTCAAGCCCCTGGATCACGGCCCGGTAGTCGCGATAGAGGCTCGCGCCGGTCAGCACGGCAAGCGGCTGCCCGGCGCCCGCGCGGCGCGGCGGCGGCACGAGCGCGGGTGACGCCTGCGGCAGCGCGTCCGCGGCGAGCCAGAGGCGCGGGGCGCGCGCACGCGGGCCGTCATGGACGAGCCTGCCACCGTCCAGCACCAGCGCACGCCGGAACGCCGCCGGCGCGTCCTCCGCACGATGGGCAGACAGCACGATGGTCAGTCGCGTGCGTGCCAGTCGCGACAGCTCGCGATCAAGCAACGCCCGGCTGTCGCGATCGAGGCCATTGTGCGGTTCGTCTAGCAACAGCAGGCGCGGGCGCGCGGCCAGCGCGCGCGCCAGCAGCACACGCCGCCGTTCGCCGTAGGATAGCGTCAGGAACTTGCGCCGCCGCAGCGCCCACAGCTGCAGCCGCACGAGCAGCCCGCGTACGCGCCGACTCTGCGGCGGGGTCAGCGCAACGATCGGTCGCGCCCCGCCGTGCACGCCCGTGGCAACGACGCGCTCGACGCTGAAGTTCCAGTCGTAACGGGTGTACTTGTCCTGCCGCTCGCCACCGAGGACGGCGATCTGCGCCAGTAACGCCGGCAGCTCTACCGTCCGGCCGCGCGCGTCGCGGTACTCGCGCCGCTCGGCGCCGGTGGGTGTCGGCCAGCGCTCGCCCGCCAGCATCTTCAGCAACTGCGTCTTGCCGGCACCATTGGCGCCCAGCAGCAGGCAGTGCGCTCCCGGCTCCAGGTTCAGGTTGATGTCGTCCAACACGTGCCGGCCAGCGAGGGTCAGCCGGACGCCCTGACACAGAACGCCGATACCGCTCATACGCGCTCCCAGCGGTCACCGTCGCAGCGGGCAAGGCCGATCTGCCCGAGCCGCAGCAGATGCGCCTCCAGGGTGCGTCGCGCCCACACGTACAGCGACGGCGCCACGTCCTCGTAGGCGAGCGGCAACAGCTCGTCCAGAGTCGCGCCGCCCACGCTCGGCAGCGCCGCAAAGACCCGCGCCTCACGCGCTAAGCGGTGCCGGACCAGCGCCGCGATCACCGCCTGCGGCTCGAGCAGCGAAGGGCCGTGGCCCGGCAGCAAACGCTCGAGGTCCAACGCCGCCAGGCGCCCGAGCGCGTCCAGGTACTCGGTCATATCGCCGTCCGGCGGCAGGATCACCGGCGAGGTCGTTCCAAGGATGTGGTCGCCGGTGTACAGCCAGCGCCGTTCTGGCTGTTGCCAACAGAGGTGGTTGGAGGCGTGACCGGGGGTCGCCACCGCGACCAGCGGACCTGCGTCGGTAGCAACCGTGCCACCGTCCTCGATCGTATGCGCGCAAAGGCCAGCCAGATCATGGTGCAGGGTATCCCGCGGCAGCCGGGCCAGCACCGGCGCGGGGTGGTGGTGGCGAAGCAGCTGCAGGCCGCCCGAATGGTCCGCGTGGGTGTGGGTCAGGGCAATCGCCACGACGCGGGCGGTACCAATCGCCCTGACCAGCGCCGCGGTATGCGCCGGCAGCGCAGGGCCGGGGTCCAGCACCACCAGTTCACGGCTGCCGATCAGGTAGGTGTTGGTCCCGGGACCGGTCATCAGGCCGGGGTTTGGCGCCACCACGCGCCGCACGCCGGGCGCCAGGGTTGCCACGGCGCCGGCCACCGGCGGCGCCTCGGCCGGCGTCAGCACGCCCGCAACCGCCGCCGGGACGAGGGCAGGCCGGGTACAGGACGAAAGGGAAGGAAGGCAGTCACGGTTGCGCATGGTACCGGCCGGCGCGCCGCCGCAGTAGCTCAGCGCCTGTCCGTATCGCCGCAGGCCCGCCGAAACCATTAAGATGGTCGTCTACCGGCCATGTCGGCCGGCCACTGAGGACCGTCCATGATCCGTACCCCCAGACTCGCCGCGTACCTCCTCGCTGCCGGCGCCCTGGTCGCCGCTCAGGCCAGCTCCGCCGCGTGCACGTACCCGAAGGCGCCGACCCAGGTACCGGACGGCGCCACTGCCACACTCGTCGAAATGGTGGATGGACAGAAAGCTGTCAAGCAGTTCACCGTCGACATGGATGAGTACCTGAAGTGCGTCGACGAGGAAAATCCCCCGGCAGCGGCAGGCACCAAGCTCAGCGACGAAGCGAAGAAGGCGCAGGACGCGCGCGAGAAGATGAAGGTGCAGAAGCACAACGCCGGCGTCGCCGACGAAGAAGCGCTCGCCGCTCGCTTCAACGCACAGATCAAAGCCTTCAAGGAAGCCGCAGCGGCCAAGAAGGCACAGTGAGCCGATGCTGACACCAGCCGAGGCCACGGCGGCGATCGACGCCCATGTGGCGCCGCTTGCCGCCGAGACCTGCGGGCTGGTCGAGGCCGCCGGCCGGGTACTGCGCGAGGCGCTCAGCGCCGAACGCGACCAGCCGCCGTTCGACCGGGTCGCGATGGATGGCATCGCGATCCGCTACGCCGCCCACGCGTCGGGGCGGCGTCGCTTTCGCATTGCCGGAACCGTCGCCGCGGGCGCCTCGCCCGTGGCGTTGCCGGCCGACGATGCCTGCCTGGAAGTGATGACCGGCGCGATGCTGCCGCCGGGCACCGACGCGGTGATCCCGGTGGAAGTGCTGTCGCTCGCCGAGGGCATGGCCCAGGTCGGCACCGACGCGACCCCTGCGGCATGGGCGAACGTGCATCGCCGCGGCACCGATGCCCTGGCCGGCAGCCTTGCTCTGGCCGCCGGCACTCGCCTGCTGGGCCCGGAGCTCGCCGTCGCAGCCTCCGTCGGTCGCGGCCGCCTGAGCGTGGGCAGACTGCCGCGCATCGCGATCGTCTCCACCGGCGACGAACTCATCGGGCCGGACCTGCCGCTGGAGCCGTGGCAGATCCGCCGCTCCAACGCCTACGCCATCAGCGCGACCTTGAACGCGCGCGGCTATCGGGACCTGCATGACCTGCACGTAGCTGATGACCCGACCCTGCTCAGTCACGCGCTCGCCGCCGAACTGGCCACGCGCGATGCCCTGATCCTCAGCGGCGGCGTGTCGGCCGGCCGTTTCGACTACGTTCCTGCCGTGCTGGAATCGCTCGGCGTACGGCGCGTGTTTCACAAGCTCGCGCAGCGGCCCGGCAAGCCGTTCTGGTTCGGGATCGGACCTGCCGGCCAGCCGGTATTCGCACTACCCGGCAATCCGGTGTCGACACTGGTGTGTCTGGTTCGTTACGTGCTGCCGGCGCTGGCCCGCCTTGAGGGGGAGGCCACCCCTCGCCGCCACTACGCACCCCTTGCCGAGGCGTATGAAGCACGCCAAACGCTGACGGCATTCCTGCCGGTGGACCGACCGCGCGGCGCCGCGGTGCTGCGGCCCACGCATGGCTCGGGAGACTTCACCTCGCTGGCGGGCACTGCCGGTTTCGTTGAATTATCGCCCGCTCACCGCCATCAAGCGGGTGACTCTGTGCCGTTCTACAGTTGGTAAGCATGACCTCCGTGATCTCCCTGCAGCCGCCGCGTGAACCGCTCGACAAGCGCGGCCGGCCCATGCACGACCTGCGCATTTCGGTCATGGACCGCTGCAACTTCCGCTGTCCCTACTGCATGCCGAAAGACACCTTCGGCGAGGGCTACCGTTTTCTCGGCACCGCCGAACGGCTCTCGTTCGCGGAAATCACCCGGCTCGCCTCTATCTTCGTCGACCTCGGCGTCCATAAGCTGCGCCTCACCGGCGGTGAGCCCCTGCTGCGCGCCGGCCTGCAGGAGTTGGTCGGCGACCTTGCGGCACTGCCTGGCGTGCGCGACGTCGCCTTGACCACCAACGGCGTACTGCTCGCCCGCCACGCCGAGGAACTGCGCGCACAGGGACTCGGCCGCGTGACGGTCAGCCTCGACTCGCTGGATCCTGCCGTGTTCCACACGATGTCCGGCGGCTTTGGCAACCCGGCCGAGGTGATCGAGGGCATCGAGGCGGCACTGGCGGCGGGCCTCGCGCCGATCAAGGTCAACTGCGTCGTGCAGCGTGGCGTCAACGATCACACGCTGTTGGCGCTGGTAGAGCGCTTCCGCGGCACCCGCGTCGTCGTGCGCTTCATTGAATACATGGATGTCGGCAACCGCAACCACTGGGACCGCAGCCGCGTCGTGCCTTCCAAGGAGCTGCATGCCATGATCGACGCGCGCTGGAAGCTCGCGCCGATCGCAGCCGGGTATCACGGTGAGGTGGCCGAGCGCTACGGCTTCGCCGACGGCGCCGGCGAGATCGGCTTCATCTCATCGGTTACGCAGCCGTTCTGCGGTGGGTGCACGCGCGCACGCCTCTCCAGCGAAGGGGTGCTGTACACCTGCCTGTTCGCGACCCAGGGTCTGGACCTGCGTACGCCACTACGCGCCGGCGCCGACGACGCTGCGATCGAAGCACTGATCCGCGGCGCCTGGCTGGGCCGCAACGACCGCTACAGCGAGGCGCGCGCGGAGCCCAACGCGGAAGACACGCGCCGCAAGATCGAAATGTATTACATCGGGGGCTGATGACTACTCTCACGCACGTAGACGGCGATGGCGCCCCGACGATGGTCGATGTCGGCGGCAAGGCGGTGACCGCGCGCAGCGCAGTGGCGGAGTCGCGTGTGCGCCTGCCGGCGGCCGTCGCACGCACGCTCGCGCAGGCTGGCTTTGCCACCGCCAAGGGTCCGGTCTTCCACACCGCGATCATCGCCGGCACCATGGCCGCCAAGCGCACGCACGAACTGATCCCGTTTTGCCATCCGCTGGGACTGGACAAGTGCCGCATTCAGATAACGGCCGAGGGTGACGATGTAGTCATCCGCTGCGAGGTCGCGGTCGAACATCGCACCGGGGTCGAGATGGAGGCGCTGACCGGCGCCAGCGTCGCCGCACTGACCGTGTACGACATGTGCAAGGCGCTGTCGCATGACATCGTCATCGACGGCACCCGCCTGCTGCACAAGCGCGGCGGCAAGAGCGACTTTGGAGCCGACCATGAGCGCTGACGCGCCCCTCGCGGGGCTGGTGCTCGCCGGCGGTCGCAGCACGCGCATGCAGCGCGACAAGGCGACACTTGAATTCAACGGCGAGACGCAGCTGGCGCGCGCCATGCGGCTGGTCGGCACGCACTGCGAGCGCACATTCGTCTCGGTGCGCGCCGATCAACAGACCGAGGACGAGCGCGCCCGCTGGCCGCAGGTGCTCGACCGTCTTGGCGAGATCGGCCCCGCGGCCGGCATCCTCGCCGCGCAGGAGATGCTGCCCGATCACGCCTGGCTCGTGGTCGCAGTGGACCTGCCGCTGCTTGACGACGCGACGCTCGCGGCGCTGGTCGCCGCGCGGGATCCTGCTGCCGTCGCCACCGCCTACCGCAGCAGCGGTGACGCGCTACCGGAGCCGCTGTGTGCGATCTGGGAGCCGGCCAGCCACACGCCACTCGCCGCGTTCATCGAGGGCGGCCGCAGCTGCCCGCGCAAGTTTCTGATCACGCACCACGCACGACTGGTAGAGCTCGCCTCGCCGCAGGCACTGGCAAACGTAAACACGCCAGCCGACTACGCCGCAGTAACAGCCCTCGGCGCAGGAGAGGCACGATGACTTCGATAGACGTGCAGTACTACGCGCTGCTGCGCGAACAGGCCGGCGTCAGCCGCGAGCGCGTCGATACGCCAGCAACGACACCGGCTGCGCTTTATGAAGAGCTGCAGGCCCGCTACGGCTTCACCCTGGCACGCGCGCAACTGCGCGTTGCGATCAATGGCGAGTTCGCCGACTGGAACGCCGTGCTCCCGCTCGGTGCGGAAGTCGTGTTCATCCCGCCGGTCGCCGGCGGCTGACGATGGCACGCTTTGAGTTCAGCGAGCGTGCGCTCGATACGCTGGCACTGCAGGAATCCCTGACAGATCGCGCCTGTGGTGGCTACGCCAGCTTCGAAGGCTGGGTGCGCGACTTCAACGACGGTCGGCAGGTTGCACGACTGGAATACGAGGCCTATGCGCTGCTGGCGGTCAAGGAAGGAGAGCGCATCGTCGCCGAGGCGATCGAGCGCTTCGGCGTCACCCATGCGCGCTGCGTGCACCGCATTGGCAACCTGCCACTGGGCGAGCTCGCGGTCTGGGTAGGCGTCAGCTCGCCACATCGCGGCGAAGCGTTCGCGGCCTGCCGCTACATCATTGACGAGGTCAAGCACCGCGTCCCCATCTGGAAGAAGGAACATTACCTCGACGGCGACTCGGGCTGGGTCAATTGTGAGCGCTGCGCAGCGGCTCCCGCGACCACCGCTGCGGCGACACACGATCATCATGATCATGCGCACGAGCACCATGACCACGACGAGACCCTCGCGCCGACGGCGATCGGCGTGCACGCGCCCGGCCTGCCGCAGCCCGACTACTCTCGCCAGCAGGTGCTGCCGGAAGTAGGCGCCGCAGGTCAAGCGCGGCTGCGCGCGGCGCGCGTGCTGGTGATCGGCGCCGGCGGTCTTGGCACACCGGTGCTCAGCTACCTTGCCGGCGCAGGCGTCGGCACGCTCGGCGTCATCGACGGCGATGTGCTGGATGCCTCCAATCTGCACCGACAGACGCTCTATGCGCTCGCCGACGTCGGCCGACCCAAAGCCCTGCTCGCTGCGGAGCGACTGCGCGCGCTCAACCCCGAAGTAGACGTACGCGCCTATGTGCAGCGTGCTGATGCCGAGCAGCTGCCAGCGCTTGCCGCGGGCTTCGACGTGCTGGTCGACTGCAGCGACAACTTCCGCACGCGGTTCCTGGTCAGCGACGTTGCCGTTCGGCTCGGCAAGCCGGCGGTCATCGCGAGCGTCTACCAGTACGAAGGCCAGCTGCAGGTACTGACCCCCTCCAGCGCCTGCCTGCGCTGCATTTGGCCAGACGGCGCACATGACGGCTTGGTCGGCAACTGTGCCGAGGCCGGCGTACTCGGCCCAGTGGCCGGGATACTCGGCAGCATGCAGGCCTTGGAAGTACTAAAGCTCCTGCTCGGCCTGGACTCGCCGGCGATCGGCGCGGTCGTGCTGGTGGACCTGCGCACGCTGGAGACACGCCGCCTGCGCGCGCCGCGCGCCGCCGGCTGCGCTGCGGGTGCCTGCATGCGCCTGCCGAGCGCGACTGCCGTGGCAATGGAGCTGGAGGTCGAGCTGGACCTGTCGGCAGATGGCGCGATCGCCGACTGGAGCCTCGTCGACCTGCGCGAATTGACCGAGACGATCGCCTCACCACTTGCGCTGGCACATCTGCATCTGCCGCTGGCGCAACTGCTCGCCGATCCCGCCCGACTGCCGCCGGGGCCGCGTTATCTGCTGGTGTGCGCGCGCGGACAGCGCTCGAGCGGAGCTGCCGCAGCACTGCGGGCGGCGGGACGGGATGGGATCTGGTCGTTGCGCGGCGGGCTGGCCGCGCAACCGCGTCGCTAGGGCTGCGACTCGTTCAGCCGGGCCGCACCTGGCCGGTGCCGCGCACCACGTACTTGTAGCTGGTGAGCTGCTCAACGCCGACCGGGCCCCGCGCGTGGAAGCGATCGGTGGAGATGCCGATCTCGGCCCCCATGCCAAATTCACCGCCATCGGCAAACTGCGTCGAGGCGTTGTGCAGCACGATGGCGCTGTCGACAGCGTTCAAGAAACGCTCGGCGGTAACGGCGTTCTCGGTCACGATCGACTCGGTGTGGGCCGAGCCGTAGCGGGCAATGTGCGCGATGGCGGCGTCCACGCCAGAAACCACACGCACCGCGATGATCGCGTCGAGGTACTCGGTTAGCCAGTCCTGCTCGGTGGCCGGCAATACACGCGGATCGGCGCCCTGCGCGGCGGCGTCACCGCGCACCTCGCAGCCGGCATCGAGCAACGCCCGCAGCAGCGGCGCGAGGTGGGTGGCGGCGGCGGCCTCGTCAACCAGCAGCGTCTCGGCGGCGCCGCAGATGCCGGTTCGTCTGAGCTTGGCGTTGAGCACGATCTCACGCGCCATCGCCAGGTCAGCGTCCCGATCCACGTAGACGTGGCAATTGCCGTCGAGGTGGCCAATCACCGGCACGCGCGCCTCGCGCTGGACCCGTTCGATCAGCCCCTTGCCGCCGCGCGGCACGACCACGTCGATGTAGTCCGTCATGCCGGCCAGCAGGTAGCGCACCGCCTCACGGTCGGTGGTGGGCACGCGCTGGATGCAGGCGGCGGGCAGTCCCGCCGCCACGAGCCCGGCCTCGAGGCAGGCATGGATCGCGGCGCTGGAGTGAAAACTCTCTGATCCCGGCCGCAGGATCACGGCATTGCCTGATTTCAGGCACAGTGCACCGGCGTCTGCCGTCACGTTCGGGCGGCTCTCGTAGATGATCGCAATGACGCCCAGCGGCACCCGTACGCGCTGGAAGCGCAGCCCATTCGGTCGGCTCCATTCGGCGGTCACGGTGCCGATCGGATCCTCGAGCGCCGCGACCTGTTCCAGGCCGCGGGCCATCGACTCGATGCGGGTGCTGTCCAGCAACAGCCGCTCCAGCAGCGCGCCGCTCAGGCCACGGGCACGGGCGGTCTGCAGGTCCTGCGCGTTGGCCTCAAGCAGTCGCGGCGCGGCCGCGCGTATCGCAGCGGCAGCAGCGATGAGCGCGGCGTCCTTGAGCGCCCGTGAGGCGGCCGCGAGCACCTCGGCGGCGGCCAGTGCCGCCACGCCGAGTTGCAGCATCGTGGCGCCAAGGGCGTCGGGTGAGGTCGGAATCCGGGCAGAAGGCATATCACTCACCGAGTATTACCAGGTCGTCACGATGGATCAGCTCCTCGCGCCCGCTATAACCGAGCAGCGACTCGATCTCGGCGCTGCGCCGGCCGGCGATCAGCGCCGCGTCGTTGGACGAGTAGGCAGCCAGGCCGCGGGCGACCTCGCGCCCACCAGCCACCACACTGACGGTATCGCCGCGCTCGAAGCGGCCGCTGACCCGCACGACACCCGCCGGCAGCAGGCTCTTGCCGCGACCGAGCGCGGCGGCGGCGCCATCGTCGATCGACAGTTTGCCGCGCGGCTTCAAGGTGCCAGCGATCCACTGCTTGCGCATCGCCAGCGGCGTCGTACTCGGCAGGAACCAGCTGCAGCGCTCACCGTCCGCGATCGCCCGCAACGGGTGGGAGCGGCGGCCGCTGGCGATACACAGGCTGCTGCCGGCGGCAACCGCGATTCGCGCCGCGGCAACCTTTGTGGTCATGCCGCCAGAGCCGACGCCGGAGGTGGGGCCCGTCGCCATCGCCTCCACCGCATCGTTGATCTCACGGATCTCCGGCAGGAAGCGTGCGTTCGGGTCACGGCCGGGATCGGCCGTGTAAAGACCGTCGATGTCGGACAACAGCACCACGCACTCGGCACTCGCCATCTGCGCGACGCGAGCCGCCAGCCGGTCGTTGTCGCCATAACGAATTTCGGCGGTCGCGACGGTGTCGTTCTCGTTGATCACCGGCACCGCGCCCAGCGCGAGCAGGGTATTGAGGGTCGCGCGGGCGTTCAGGTAGCGGCGCCGTTCCTCGGTGTCCTCCAGCGTCAGCAGCACCTGCGCCACCGCCAGGCCGCGATCTTCGAGGATTTCCTGCCAGGCGCGCGCCAGCCGGATCTGGCCGACCGCCGCAGCCGCCTGGCTTTCCTCCAGCCGCAGCCGCCCAGCCGCCAGGCCCAGATGCCGCCGACCCAGCGCAATCGCGCCGCTGGAGACGACGATCAATTGCTGCCCCCGACCGGCAGCCTCGGCGAGGTCGTCCGCCAGGGTTTCAAGCCAGGCGCGGTTGAGGCGCCCCGTCTTGGCATCCACCAAGAGCGCCGAACCGACCTTGACGATCAGGCGCCGAGCATCCCGGAGACGCCGTGCGCGGGCACGAAATTCAGCTTGCGACATGTTTTAGAGCGCTGCCAGCCACGGGACGGAAGACCCGGCGCGACTATACCGGGATCGCCGGCACCGCCGCACCACTGTACGCCGAGCCGAAACCGGCCGGCACAGACACAGACACAGACAAACATCTCAGCCGCCGCTGCGACGGAGTTGGAAAAACGGCTAGGGTCAACCCGCAGGGCATATGCACATTTGCGTATGGGACCTAGGGCGTCCCCTCCCGTACGCTCTGAGCGCTGCAAAATCGGCCAGAATGGGCCGCCTTTATCCTCTCGCGGAACGGAACGCACATGCAAAGCGCGGAAACCTACAACGATACTGTCGTCAGACAGTTCGCCCTGATGACCGTGGTCTGGGGGATCGTCGGCATGCTGGTGGGGGTCGTGATCGCCTCCCAGCTGCTGTTCCCGGCCCTGAACTTCGACATCGCCTGGCTCAGCTACGGCCGCCTGCGGCCACTGCACACCAATGCGGTGATCTTTGCGTTCGGAGGCAGCGCGCTGTTCTGCACCTCCTACTACATCGTGCAGCGAACCTGCCACGCGCGACTGTTCGCCGGGCCGCTGGCAACCTTCACGTTCTGGGGCTGGCAGGCAATCATTCTCGCCGCTGCCATTACCCTGCCGCTGGGCATCACCAGCGGCAAGGAATACGCCGAACTGGAATGGCCAATTGACCTTGCCATCGCGGTGGTGTGGGTCTGCTACGCGATCGTGTTTCTGGGCACGATCGTCAAGCGCAAGGTCAAGCACATCTACGTCGCCAACTGGTTCTTCGCGGCGTTCATCATCACTGTTGCAGTGCTGCACATCGTCAACAGCGCCGAGATTCCGGTGACGATGTGGAAGTCCTACTCCGCCTACGCCGGCGTCGTCGACGCGATGGTGCAGTGGTGGTACGGCCACAACGCGGTCGGCTTCTTCCTGACCGCCGGCTTCCTCGGCATCATGTACTACTTCGTGCCGAAGCAGGCCGGCCGGCCGGTGTACTCGTACCGACTGTCGGTCGTGCACTTCTGGGCGCTGATCTCGGTGTACATGTGGGCCGGCCCCCATCACCTGATCTATACCTCACTGCCGGACTGGGCGCAGTCGCTCGGCATGGTGTTCTCGCTGATCCTGATCGCGCCATCGTGGGGCGGCATGATCAACGGCATCATGACCCTCTCGGGCGCCTGGCATAAGCTGCGCACCGATCCAATCCTGAAGTTCCTGATCGTCTCGCTGTCCTTCTACGGCATGTCGACGTTCGAAGGGCCGATGATGTCGATCAAGACCGTCAACGCGCTGTCGCACTACACCGACTGGACGATCGGCCACGTGCATTCCGGCGCCCTCGGCTGGGTGGCCATGGTGTCTATCGGCGCGCTCTACGCACTGATCCCGCGTCTGTACGGCCGCACCGAAATGCACAGCACGAAGCTCATCGACATTCACTTCTGGGTGATGACCATCGGCGTCGTGCTGTATGTCGCGGCAATGTGGATCTCGGGCGTGACACAGGGCCTCATGTGGCGGGCGACGAACGTCGACGGCACGCTGACCTACACCTTCGTCGAGGCGCTCAAGGCCACCTACCCGTTCTACGCGGTACGCCTGATCGGCGGCGTGATGGTGCTGTCGGGCATGTTCCTGATGGCCTACAACGTCTGGAAGACGATCACCGCACCGAATGCCTCGACCGTTGCGCAGCCGGTGCCCGCGCCGGCGCACGGCTGAGCTCGGCGCCGCAACCGCATCTGGAAGCCAACTCATGAACCACGAAAAGATCGAAAAGAACGTCGGCCTGCTAGGGGTGCTGACGGCGATCGTCATCAGCGTCGGCGGACTGGTCGAGATCGTGCCTTTGTACTTCAGCAGTCAGGTCACGGACCCCGCCCCAGGCGTGGTGCCGTACACCGCGCTGCAGGTCGAGGGTCGCGACGTCTACCTGCGCGAAGGCTGCTACAACTGCCATTCGCAGATGATTCGGCCGCTGCGCGCCGAGACCGAGCGTTACGGCCATTACTCGGTAGCGGGCGAGTCGGTCTACGACCACCCATTCCAGTTCGGCTCGAAGCGCACGGGGCCCGACCTCGCACGCGTCGGTGCCCGCTATTCGGACGAGTGGCACCGCGCGCACCTCAACAACCCCCGCGACGTCGTCCCCGAGTCGAACATGCCCGGCTTTCCGTGGCTGGCAACGGCCAAGATCGACAGTGACGTCACGGCAAAGAAGCTCAAGGCCCTACGCATCGTCGGCGTTCCGTACACCGACGCCGACATTGCCGGCGCCAAGGCCGCTGTCGAGGGCAAGACCGAACAGGATGCGCTGGTCGACTACCTGCAACACCTCGGCCTCGCCTCCAAGACGTGGAAGAAGTGACGATGAGCTCAACCTTGTACGGATGGGTCGCCGGAATTTCGACCCTGCTGTCCATGATCGCCTTCCTCGGCGTCGTGGCCTGGAGCTACAGCCGGCGCCGGAGCAGCGCGTTTGACGCCGCCGCACGCATGCCGCTTGAGGAAGATGCACGTCAGACGCCGGGAGCTCAGTCATGAGTGGCTTTTGGAATTTATGGATCGCAGGTCTTGTATCCCTGAACATCGCCTTCGTCGGCTGGCTGCTGTTCGCAACGGCACTCAAGAAGAAGGGCGATCAGAAGGCCGGCCCGGAAACAACCGGGCACATCTGGGACGGTGACCTGCGCGAGTACAACAACCCGCTGCCGCGCTGGTGGCTGGGCATCTTCTACGCGTCGATCGTCTTCGCACTGCTGTACCTCGTGCTGTTCCCCGGCTTCGGCTCGTTCAAGGGGATTCTTGGCTGGTCGCAGGTCGGCCAGTGGCAGGGCCAGAAGGCGGACGCCGACGCCGTCGTGGCGCGGGAATTCGCCCGCTTCACCGGCGTCAGTGTTGAGGATCTGGCCAAGGATCCGGGTGCGATCAAGATCGCCAAGAACCTGTTCGCGGCAAACTGCGCCATGTGCCACGGATCCGACGCGCATGGCGCCAAGGGCTTCCCGAATCTGACCAGCCCGAATCTGACCTGGGGTCGCACGGCCGACGACATCGTCGCTACCATCAGCAATGGCCGGGCAGGTGTGATGCCGACATGGAAGGACACACTCGGCGCCGACGGCGTCGTGCAGGTGGCCAACTACGTCTATACCCTGTCAAACCGGACCGCCCCGGACGCTGCCGCGGCTGCCGCTGGCAAGGAGAAGTTCGCGACGATCTGCTTCGCCTGTCATGGCCCGGAGGGCAAGGGCAATAAGCTGCTCGGCGCCCCAAATCTGACGGACGATTACTGGATCTACGGCAGTTCGCTAGATACGATCAAGGAGACCGTTGCCAACGGCCGCACCAACCGGATGCCCGCGTGGCTCGACACGCTTGGCGAACAGAAGGTAAAGCTGCTGGCTGCGTACATTTACAGCCTCGCACCGCCGCCGGCGGACGCCGCTGCTGCGCCAGCACCCGTCGCTGATGCCGCCCCGGCGCCAGCAGGCACCTGAAGGGAACCATGACCGGCGACGCATCCAGAGAGCCAACTCCCGCTGCGTCGGCGTCGCCGCCCATGCCCACCGGCTGGAGTCGGGTCAGCCGCGATGTCGCGATCGTCCTTTGGCCATCGTTCCTCGCTGCCGCGATCGAGACGATGTTCTTCTTTGCCATATTCGACCCCGTAGACCTCGGCGAGGGCACCGCCCTCGCCGACCTGGTCGCCAACCACAATGCTGGCTACGCCATCGGGTTCTTTTTCTTCTGGGCGTTCACGACGCTGTCGGGAGCGCTGTCGTTGTATCTAGCACGCACTGAAACGGCCCCCTCCGGCTCGCACACGAGCAGCCGACCGTGAACACTCCAACCGACGACCGCTCCGGCGATCCCGCGCCGGACGACGGGCAGTCTTTCTACGCCAAGCACGCCAAGGTTTACCCGCGCGAGGTAAAGGGTCGCTTCGACCGCCTGCGCCGCACCGCGGTGTTCGCGCTACTGGGGCTTTTCTACCTCGTGCCGTGGTTTACGTGGGACGGCCGCCAGGCCGTACTGTTCGACCTGCCGGCACGCAAGTTCTGGATCTTCGGTCTGGTGCTCTGGCCGCAGGACTTCATCTTCCTGACGTGGCTGCTGATCCTGCTGGGCCTGTGCCTGTTCTTCTTCACCGCAATGGCCGGCCGCCTGTGGTGTGGATACGCGTGCCCGCAGACAGTGTGGACAGAGGTCTTTGTCTGGATCGAGGCCGCAATCGAGGGCGATCGCGCCAAGCGCATGAAGCTCGACAAGGCGCCGTGGACGGCCGACAAGCTGGTCCGCAAAGCGTCCAAGCAGTTCGTCTGGATCGTCTTCTCGCTATGGACAGGCCTGTCGTTCGTCGGCTTCTTCGCGCCAATTGTGCCGCTCACGCATAGCCTGCTGACGCTCGCGCTGGACGGCTGGGCCCTGTTCTGGACGCTGTTCTATGGCGCGGCAACCTACGCCAATGCCGGCTACATGCGCGAACAGGTCTGCCTGTACATGTGTCCCTACGCGCGTTTCCAGAGCGCCATGTTCGACCGCGACACGCTGATCATCACCTACGACACCGAACGCGGCGAACCGCGCGGCGCACGCGCCCGCGGCACGGACCATCGTACCAAGGGTCTGGGTGACTGCATCGACTGCACTGTCTGCGTACAGGTCTGCCCGACCGGGATCGACATCCGCAAGGGCCTGCAGTACGAGTGCATCGCCTGCTCGGCCTGTATCGATGCCTGCGACTCGGTCATGGACCGCGTCGGCTACGAGCGCGGGCTGATCCGCTACACGACCGAAAACGCCCTCGCCGGCCGTGCTTCGAAGATCCTGCGGCCGCGCACGCTCGTCTACGCCACGCTGCTGAGCCTGATCTTCGCCGTTGGGCTCACCGCCCTGCTGACCCGCAACACTGTTGGCCTGGACGTCATCCGCGACCGTGGCGCGCTCTATCGCGAAACCTCGCACGACGAGATCGAAAACGTCTACTTCCTGCGGATCATCAACAAGGAGCAGCACGCACACACCTACCGGCTGGAGGTCGAGGGGCTCGAAGGCGTGCACCTGGACGGACACTCGCTGGCATGGCGAGTCGACGGCGGCGAAGTCTATTCGGTCGCGGTGCGCGTCGAAGTGCCAGTGAAATCGATGCATGGCGGCCACGACATCCATTTTATCCTGACCGACGCCGAGCAGCCGTCGCGTCGGGTACGCGAAAAGGCGCGCTTCATCGCGCCTCCTTGAGCGCCGAGGATTCTGAACGATGCACAACTCCACCACCACTACCGACGCCGCGGTTCTGCACCGTCCTTGGTACCGGGAGCCACTGCTGTGGCTGGTGATCGCGATCCCGGCGCTGACGGTGGTGGCCGGCCTGTCCACCGTTTACATCGCCTATGGCGGCGCTGACGATCCGGTTGCCGACGAAATTCGCAAGGAAGGCCTGGCCATCCACCAGGATCCGACGCGCGACCGCGCCGCCGCGGCCGCCGGTGTCGCAGCGACACTCGTCCTGGGCAACGGCCAGGTGCACGTCACCGTGGCCGCTGGCCGCACGACGCTGCCGCGCAGCATCGTGCTACTGCTGTCGCACGCCACACGCGCGGAACACGATCAGATGCTGACACTGACTGCGACCGGCGACGGGCAATACGCCGGCACGCTGCCGTCACTGGCAAGCGGCCACTGGTATCTCGAACTCACACCCACCGATCGCTCCTGGCGACTGACGGGCGAGTTCGTCGGCGAATTCGCCACGCTGCAGCTAAGGCCAAGGACTACTTTGTGAACGCAGTGGGGTCTGGCTGCTTTCACTGCGGCGAGCCCATCCCGTCTGGAGTTCTCACCACAGTCACGCTGGACGGACAGTCAAAGCCGGTCTGCTGCATCGGCTGCCGGGCAGCCGCCGAAATGATCCGCGACGCCGGGCTCGGCGACTACTACCGCTTCCGCACCGCCGCCGCGCCAAGACCGCAGCTGGATGCAGACGACGTCTGGTCTACTTACGACCGGCCCGAAGTACAGGCGCCACTCGTCGGCCACGAGGGACACCTGCAGGTCGTCAACCTGTTGATCGAAGGGCTGCGCTGCTCCGCTTGCAGCTGGCTGATCGGCGAGCGACTGGACCGGCTTGCGGGCGTCGCCCGCGCCAACGTGAACCCCGCGACCGCTCGTGCGCAGGTCGCGTTCGATGCATCCCGCACGAGCCTCGCCGCCGTACTGCGCTCGATCGCAGCGCTCGGCTACCGGCCGCACGTGCTGGGCGCAACCGACACGCTGGAGGTTGCGACGCGCGAACGGCGGCTGGCGCTCAAACGACTCGCCGTGGCGGGTTTTGGCATGATGCAAGTCATGATGATCGCGACCGCGCTGTACGTCGGCGCAATCGACGGCATCGACCCGGTCATGCGCGAATACATGCGCATCATCTGCCTGGTGGTCACCACGCCGGTACTGTTCTATTCGGGTCGGCCGTTTTTCGCAGGTGCAGCGGCATCGCTGCGCGCGCGCCACATCGGCATGGACGTACCGGTATCGATCGGCATCGGACTTGCGTTCGTGGCCAGCGCCTGGAACACGTTCCTGCACCGCGGCGAGGTCTACTTCGACTCGGTGACGATGTTCATCTTCCTGCTGCTGCTCGGCCGCTACGTGGAGATGCTCGCGCGCCATCGCGCCGGCTCCACGGCCGAGGCACTGTTGCGATTGGTTCCCGCCACGGCGATACGCATCGCGGATGGGCGCCGCGAACGGGTGCCGGTGGCACAGCTCGCAGCTGGCGATCGCATCTGGGTACTGGTCGGCGAATGCTTCCCCGCGGATGGCCTCGCGCACAGCGCAACCGAGGCCGACGAGGCGCTGCTGACCGGTGAGTCGCTGCCGGTGGCCAAGCCCGTTGGCGCGCGCGTGATCGCAGGCGCTCTCAACCGCGGCGCACCGGTGGAAATTGAATTGACGGCAGTCGGCCAGTCGACCGTCCTGGCAGGCATCGTACGCCTGCTCGAACGGGCGCAGACAGAGCGGCCACGAATCGCCCGCCTGGCGGACCGCGCCGCCGCGTGGTTCGTCTCGCGTGTGCTGCTCGGCGCCGTAGTGGTTGCGGCTGTCTGGCTGTATATCGATCCATCGCGCGCCTTCGAAGCGACGCTGGCGGTGCTGGTCGTGACGTGTCCGTGTGCGCTGTCGCTGGCGACGCCAACGGCGATCACGGCCGCCACTGCGGCGCTGGCGCGTGCAGGCCTGTTGGTCACGCGCCCCGATGCGCTGGAGTCGCTGGCGCAAGCAGATACGGTACTGTTCGACAAGACCGGCACCCTGACGCTCGGCCATCCGCAACTCGAGCGCGTCACCACGCGCGGAGTGCCTAGGGAGATGGCGCTCGCCATCGCCGCGGCCCTTGAGCGTGGCTCGGAGCATCCGCTGTCGCAGGCGTTCGACGGCATCGTCGCAGCGCCCGCCGAAGACCCATCGATCCATCCCGGCCAGGGCGTCGAGGGGCGTGTGCACGGTAGACGGTACCGGATCGGCACTCCCGCCTTCGTCGCCTCCCTCGCCGGCGCGCCGCCTGCCGACCTCGTTGAATCAGCCATCCACCTCGGCGGCGACGACGGCTGGCTCGCGAGCTTCGAGCTGGGCGATACGCTCCGACCGCAAGCTGCAGAGCTCGTCCGCGAGTTGCAAAGCCTGGGGATCACGCCGCTAATCGCCAGCGGCGACCACGCCGCTGCGGTCGGCGCCACCGCCGCACAGGTCGGGATCACGCAATGGCACGCGCGGCTGCTGCCGGCCGACAAACTCGCCCTCATCGGCTCGCTGCGTGAGCGCGGCGCGCGCGTGCTGGCGGTTGGCGATGGCATCAACGACGCGCCGACGCTGCGAGCGGCCTCGGTATCGCTCGCGCTGGGTACCGGCTCCGCGCTCGCGCAGGCGAGCGCGGACCTGGTGGCGCTACGCGGTGACCTGACGACCCTGCCGACCGCAGTACGCCTCGCGCGCCGCACCGCGACGGTCATCCGCCAGAACCTCGTCTGGTCGGCCACCTATAACCTGATCGCACTGCCCGTCGCGGCGCTGGGACTCGTGCCACCGTGGCTGGCCGCCGTTGGCATGTCGATCAGTTCACTACTGGTGGTGCTCAACGCACTGCGGCTGGCCCGCGGCACGGCGCCGCCACGGCAGCCCGGCCGGCCGCCGCTCTTGGCGGCGCCGCTGGCTGCCACATGAGCATCCTGTTCGTCATGATTCCGCTTGGCCTGGTGCTGGTCGGGTTCGCGCTGTGGGCATTCTTCTGGGCAGTCGGCGACGGCCAATTCGACGATCTGGAGTCGCCGGGCTGGTCGGTGGTTGCTGACGACAAGCCCGCCCCGGCCGCGGAGGAACCGCCGTGAACGACCCGGCGCTGGCGGTCAGCCTTGGCGCCGCGCTACTGGCAGGTCTGGCGGGAGCCGCCCACTGCGCGGCGATGTGCGGTGGTATCGCAACCGCCGTCGGCGCCACCTTCCGCGGCGGTCGTGGCCTGCCGCTGGCGGCGGCACTCGCATTCAACACCGGTCGCTTGGCCGGTTACGCGCTGGTCGGGGCCGCACTGGCGGCGCTGGTAGGCAATACCGCCAGACTGCTACCGCTGGCGGGCGTCGCGCTGGGGGGCCGGCTGGTAGCCGCGGCGGTGCTCGCCGCCCTTGGCCTGCGGATGCTTTGCGGCCGCGACCTACTGGGCGCCGAGCGGCTGGGAGCGTTCTTCTGGGCAGGCCTGAGGCCGGTATTCGCCCGCCTCGGCCGACTGCCGGCGACCGTGCGACCGGCAGCGCTGGGACTGCTGTGGGGTTTCATGCCCTGCGGGCTCGTCTATTCGATGCTGCTCGTCGCCGCGAGCGGCGGCCGTGCGCTCGACGGCGCCGCAACGATGCTCGCCTTCGGCGTGGGTACGTTGCCGGCGCTGCTGGGCCTCACGCTCGGCGGCGCGACGCTGGGCACCTACCTGCGCCGCCCCGGACTGCGACGCCTCGCCGGCAGCGCGGTGCTGCTGGCGGCGATCTGGACGCTTACCGGCGCGTGGCTCCACCCGCCCGGTGCCGCGCACGACCACGCACACATGCACATGACCTCGCCTGCCCGCTGATTGCCTCGCGCTACCCGAACCCCTAAACTCCCCGGGCGATCGCCGCGCGCCTGAATTGGTGCCAGACGCAGAATTTTCCGACAATTTTCGACTGAGGGTCTTCGAACGTGGGCAGAGAATACGAACCGGTCAAGGGCAAGTGGTACCGGGATCTGGAGGAGGACGAGTCCTTCCTGGTGCTGTCCGTGGACGAAGACGCGGAATTGGTCGAAGTCCAGCACGCCGATGGGGAAGTCGAGGAGATGGACCTGGACACCTGGGCCGAACTCGACCTCGAACTGACTCAGGAGCCTGAGGGCTGGTCCGGGTCGGAAGACGAGGACGACGACTGGGACGAGGACGACGATGACGACGAGGATGAGGACTGGGACGAGGACGACGATGACGATGAGGATGACGATGAGGACGAGGACGAGGACAAGGATCGCGAAGACTACTAGCTCGCCCGCCGCACCGAGCGGCCACCACAGGTGGCTGCCCTGCCTCACGCGGTCATTCGCATAGTCACGGAAACACGCTGCGCCTTGCCTACCAACGCTGATCCCGCCACTGCCGCGAGCCACTCGCGGCAGGTCACCAACGAGCTCAAGGCCCTACTCGATGCCGCGGTCGATGGCGTTATCGTCATCGACCACAAGGGCAGCATCGAGACGTTCAACGCCGCTGCCGAACGGCTGTTCGGCTACACCGCCGCCGAAGTGGCCGGCAAGAACATCAACATGTTGATGCCGGAGCCCTACAGCTCCGGGCACGACCAGTACATGCAGAATTACGAGCGCACCGGCAAGGCGCGCATCATCGGCATCGGGCGAGAAATCTCGGCCCAGCGCCGGGACGGCACGATATTCCCCGCCTTGCTCGCCGTCGGCGAAATCCCCGGCTCGGGTGCAAAGCGCTTTGTCGGCTTCCTCCACGACATCAGTGCCCGCAAGGCAGCCACCGACGCACTACGCCGCGAGCGCGATCGTGCGCAAAGCTACCTTGACCTCGCGCAGGTGATGCTGGTCGCCATCGCCAATTCCGGCCACATCACGCTGATCAACCGCAAGGGCTGCGAAATCCTCGGTTACACCGAGACCGAGCTGGTCGGCCGGGACTGGTTCGAGCAATGCATCGCCGAGCCGCACCGCGAAGCCGCTCGCGCGACGCTGGCCGGTACACTGCGCGGCGACAACAGCTTGCTCGAATACTCGGAGGACGAGGTCGTCACAAGCGATGGCAGGATCAAGCTGATCGCCTGGCGCACGACCTGCGTGACCGACGAGGAAGGCCGCGCGATCGGCACACTCAGTTCCGGTGAGGACGTCACCGAGCAGCGCCATGCCGAACAGGCGCTCAAGCGCAGCGAGCAGTTGCTGCGCAGTGCGCAGGCCATCGCAAAGCTAGGAAACTTCGAAATCCACGAGCCTGATGGCGCAGCGCTCTGGTCGCAGCAGGTCTACGACATCACCGGCCGCGACCCGGACTCGGGAGCGTTACTACTCGAGGAGTACGCCGCCGACTGCGTGCACCCCGACGACCGCACGCGCTTCCTGCACGACTGGCGCCGCGGCGTTGCGGATACCGGCAGGATCGATCTGGAATACCGGATCGTCCGACCGGACGGCAGCACGCGCGTCGTGCAGACGCTCGCGCAAACCGTACCCAGCAACGACGCACAGTCGCTGATCGTCACCGGCACGGTGCATGACATCACTGAGCGCAAGCTTGCCGAGGAAGAGCTGCGCCTGGGCCAGGAGCGCCTGACCCACGTCGCACGCCTGTCAACGATGGGCGAAATGGCCACCGGACTCGCCCACGAAATCAACCAGCCACTGACCGCAATAGCAACCTATGCGCAGGCCCTGGTACGCATGATGGACTCCCCTTCCGGCGGCGAGCGCGCGGAGCTGCGTGAAGCACTGGTGCAGATCACCTCTCAGGCGCTGCGCGCGGGCGAGGTAATCCGTCGCCTGCGCGCCTTCGTCAAGAATCGCGCAGCGAAGACCGAGACGCTCGACCTGAACCGGCTGATCGAGGACCTGCGGGTGCTCGCCGAACCAGATGCCCGGGTCAACGACGTTCGGTTAATACTGACACTGGCGCCGTCCGTACCGCCGGTCGCAGCGGATCCGGTGCAGATTCAGCAGGTACTGCTCAACCTCGTGCGCAACGCGATCGACGCGCTACTGGAAGCGCCCGGTGCACCGCGCCAGGTCGTAGTGACCACCGAACTGGTCGGCCAGGACGTGGAAGTCTGCGTGATCGACCAAGCCGGTGGCATTCCACCGGAGGTCGCCGTGAACCTGTTTAACCCGTTCTTTACGACCAAGGCCACCGGCACCGGGCTGGGCCTTGCCATATCGCACTCGATTATTCGCGCGCATCGCGGCAAACTGGGCCATCGACCCACGCCGGGGGGCGGTACCACGTTTCATTTCACGCTGCCCCAGCTGCCAGGAGGCTGATGATGAAGGAAAAGCCCGCTACTGTTTTCGTCGTCGACGACGATGACGCCGTACGCACCTCACTACGACTGCTGTTGAAGTCCGTCGGTCTGCCGGTCGAGACGTTCGCCTCCGCACAGGAATTCGTCGACTCGTTCGACGCCGAACGGGCGGGCTGTCTGGTGCTCGATATCCGCATGCCCGGCATGAGCGGACTGGAGCTGCAGCAGCGCCTGAACGAGATCCACGCGATCGTGCCGATCGTGTTCATCACCGGCCACGGCGATGTGCCCATGGCGGTCGAAGCGATGCAGCACGGCGCCGTTGACTTCATCCAGAAGCCATTCCGTGACCAGGACCTGATCGACCGCATCAACCAGGCGCTCGAGAAGGACCGCGACAACCGCGCGGGCCTGAAGGAGCGCGACGCAATTCGCCGCCGAATGCAGCAGCTGACGCCGCGGGAGCGCGAGGTGCTGGATCTGGTCACCCAAGGCAAGGCCAACAAGGTGATCGCCGGCGACCTGAACGTCAGCCAGCGTACGGTGGAAATTCACCGTGCCCGCGTCATGGAAAAGATGGGAGCTTCATCGCTCGCCCACCTAGTGCGGATGGTCATCGAAGCGGAACGCGCGACTTAGACCCCACAATCTAGGTAATAGTCCCAATATGGGCTCAGCGGGCCTACCGAGATACTGGTACGAAGGCGTGCTGCCGACGTTCATCGTCGGCAGCGTCGCCGTTCCCATGTCCAGCCAAGCAGCAGACCTAGCGATGAAGACGGCCTCCGTGGTATGCGTCGTTGATCCGGACGCGAACGTGCGCCGCAGCGTCGCCAAGCTGCTGCGCGCGCTCGGCGCACAGATCGAGGAGTTCGCCACCGCGCGCGAGTTTCTGGACCGTCTGCCGAGCACCATTCCCGTCGTCCTGATCGCCGAGGCCCGCCTGCCCGACATGCCGGGATTGACGCTGCTGCAGGAACTACGCGCCCGCGGCTTGGACATGCCGGTGATCCTGCTGTCGAGCGACGCCGATGTGACCAGCGCGGTCACGGCGATGCGCGCAGGCGCCCTGGACTTCATTGAGAAGCCCTTTATCGACCGTGCACTCGTGGCCCAGCTGGGCCCACTGCTAGAGCTCAATGGCCAGCCAGCCCACTGAATCGCCGCCGGGAAATCCGGCCGCCGCGCACTCCAGTTGGTACCACGAGCTCGAATCGGCCTGGCTCTATCGCCGGCTCGCCGAGATCGAGCGTGACCCGCCGAAGCAGCAGCTGTTCCTGAAACTCGCCGCCGCCGCCGAGGATCAGGCAGGCACCTGGGCACGATACCTGCCCACACCAACGCCAACGTTCCAGCCCAGCACACGAGCGCGACTTGTAGAGAGACTGACTCGCGTGCTCGGGCCCAAGCGCATGCGCACGGCGCTGATCGCACTGAAACTACGCGGACTGTCGGTCTACAACGCGGGGCCAGGACCGGGTCACGCGATGCCGCAGACCATCGAGGACATCGGCCGGCGCCACCAGAACGTGGCTGGCGGCAACCTGCGCGCGGCGGTGTTCGGCATCAACGACGGACTGCTGTCGAATGCGAGCCTGATTCTCGGTGTAGCGGGCGCCGGCGTCGACGCACGCTTCGTTCTCACCAGCGGTGTTGCCGGGCTACTGGCCGGCGCACTGTCGATGGCCGCCGGCGAATACGTCTCGGTGCGCTCGCAGCGCGAGATGTACGAGTACCAGATCGGGCTCGAGCGCGAGGAGCTGGCCGAATATCCCGACGAGGAGGCCGAGGAGCTGGTGCTGATCTACGCCGCCCGCGGCATGGACGTCGAGCAGGCGCGCGCCCTTGCACAGACACTGATCAAGGATCCCGAGCAGGCGCTCGATGCGCTGGCGCGTGAAGAGCTCGGCATCAACCCGAACGATCTGGGCTCGCCGTGGGGCGCAGCGAGCGCCTCGTTCGTGGCGTTCGCCGCCGGCGCAACGCTGCCGCTGGTGCCGTTCCTGCTGGGACTGCCACTGGCCCGCGGAACATTCACCGCCGCCGCACTGACACTGTTCGCGCTGTACGCGATCGGCATGGTGCTGAGCCTGTTCACCGGCCGCAATGCCTGGCTCGGCGGTCTGCGCATGATGGCGATCGGCGCTGCCGCCGGGGCCGCCACGTTCCTGATCGGACGCCTGCTGGGCGTCGCGGTCGGCTGAGTTCCTCGTCAGTCGCCGCCGAACTCGGCCCGCGGCTCGAACGGCAGCTCCGCCGCCAGCATCGCGTACAGTTCCTGCGCCCGCGGCGTATCCGCCGGCGGCAACACCACCTTCAGGACCACGAACTGATCTCCCGGCGGATCCCCCGGCAGGCCCCGCCCGCGCAGGCGCATCTTCTGCCCGCTGCGTGCACCCGCCGGGATCCGCAGGTCGACCGCGCCGCCAAGCGTTGGGGTCGACACCGTCGCGCCCAGCGCGGCCTCCCACGGCGCCAGCGGCAAGTCCAGGGTCACATCCCGACCGTCCAGGCGGAACCAGGCATGGGGCAGGATCGCCACTTCCAGCAACAGGTCGCCGGCGCCAGCCGGCCCTGCGCCGCCCTGACCCGCCAGCCGGATCACCTGGCCCGCCCCAACACCCGCCGGCACCGTCACGCGCAAGGTGCGCTCGCGCGCTGCGCCGCGGCGATCCGCGTCCTCCGCCTGCTGCAGGCGCACGTCCCGACTGACGCCGCCGAACGCCTCCTCGAGCGTCAGTTCCAGCCTGGCCCGCCGGTCGTCACCGCGCGCGCGCGCGCCAGGACCGGGACCGCCGAAACCACCAAACGCGGCATCGCCGAACAGGCTTGAGAAGAAGTCACTGAACCCCGGGTCACCGCCACCTGCGCGCGGACGCGCCCCGCCCGCACCGAAACCCGGCGGCGGCCGGAACTGCTGCCCGCCGACATAGCCGGCGCCGAGCTGGTCGTAAGACGCGCGCTTTGCGGTGTCACGCAGTACCTCGTAGGCCTCGGCGACCTCCTTGAAGCGCGCCTCAGCATTCTTTTCCTTGCTGACGTCCGGGTGGTACTTGCGCGCCAGCTTGCGGTACGCCTTCTTGATCTCGGCCTCGGTCGCGGACCGAGGCACGCCAAGCGTCTTGTAGTAGTCGTGATATTCCATGGCGTCTAGGTGCCCGTCGTTGAAGCCGGCATG